>JAEEGL014732437.1_pt1 | contig 67763 bp, 60 predicted proteins | sample 9134231 | NCBI WGS metagenome assembly JAEEGL01 (sample SAMN16246548, study PRJNA631951) | gut metagenome | biome: gut microbiome; feature: rumen; material: fiber-attached | host: Bos | place: Iran: Karaj | collected 2018-10 | reverse complement strand
CTGATGCCATAATTGTTAATGTTAATAATTTCTTCATAATAATCATACCTTCTTTCGATAGATATTATATATTAATTATGTTATAATTATCGTAACATATGTTACAAAGGGAGCGTTTTATATGAAAAATTTATTTGATAATGCAACTAATTATAATAATTTATTAATAGAAAAAAAATACCCAAAGGGTACTATCATTTTTTTTGAGGGTGATGAATGTAAAAGTGTATGTATAATTAAAAGTGGAGAAATTAGTATTAGAACCTTTAATTATGATAAAGAAACAGAAATAAATTATCTACATAAAGATGAATTGTTTGGTGATTCATTAATATTAAATAGTGATAATAGATATTTAGGTAATGTAGTATCTATTAAAGATACAGTACTTTATCTAATAAATAAAGATAATTGGTTAAAACTATTAGAAAATAAAACAATACTTAAAAACTATTTAGAAATAGTAAGTAATAAAGTATTTAAAATACAATCTAGAGTTAAAATATTAAGTCAAAAAACGATTAGAGAAAAAATACTATTCTATTTAATTAGTGAATATAAAAGAACAAATAATAAAGAAATAAAAATCAAATCTAAAGAAGCTTTAGCTCTATATTTAAATATACCTCGCCCTAGTCTATCTAGAGAATTAATATTACTTAAAAAAGATGAGATAATAGATTATAATAGATATAATATCACATTATTAAAAACAAAAGATATGGCTTAAATTAGCCATATCTTTTTATAATGATTTATTAAGTATTTCTAACACTTCATCTTTATTTAATACTTTATATCCACCATCTAATATAATAGTGTTTTTAGCAATTAATGGAATTAATTCTTTTGTTACACCTATTGAGCTAGTATTAAGTGGTAATTTTAATTTTTCCATCCACTCTTTCATTTTATTTAGTCCTTCTTTAGCAATTTCTATATCACTATTTTTATTATCTACATTAAATACATCTATAGCAAATCTCTTAAATTTATCTACTCCATAAGGAAGTATATAATTATAATAAGCAAGAGACACACTTGATAAAGTTTCTCCATGTGTCGCATTAGTAACTCCACCTATTGCTTGGCCTAACATATGAACCATCCAGTCAGTTGTCTTACCACATTCTATTAATGTATTAAGTGCCCATGTTGCTAACCACATAATATTACTTCTAGCTTCATAATTATTAGGATCTTTATTTGCAATTAAGGAATTCTTTACTACTGATTTTAATAACGCAATTGCAATATCATCACTTACATTATCATCAGTACCTGAAAAATATTGTTCACAGATATGATTAAATATATCATAAATTCCTGCGTTCATTTGTCTAATACTTAAAGTCATTGTATATTTAGGATTTAATATAGAAAATTTTGGCATTACTTCACTATTAAAAACATGGCCTATTTTTTCTTTTGTTTCTTCATTAGTTATAACACTACCCGCGTTCATTTCTGAACCAGTACCAACCATTGTTAGAATTGATGCTACAGGAATTATCTTACAAGTAGGCTCCATAAATTTAACAAAATATTCATCCCATGGATCTTTATTTAAATTAATAGATACTGATAAAGCTTTAGCATAATCAATAACTGATCCACCACCAACAGCTAAAATTAAATCAATATTTTTATCTTTTGCTATATTTATTCCCTCATTTAATTTAGCAACGGTAGGGTTAGACATAACATTAGCTACTTCAATAATGTTTTTATTATTCTTCTTTAAATAACTAATTACTTCATCATATATTCCCGTTTTTTTAATTGAACCCATTCCATAAACTAATAAAATATTTTTACCATATTTAACTAATTCCTCATCTAAATATTTAAGTGAATCAGACCCAAAATATAATTTTGTTGAATTTTGATAACTAAAATTACCAAGCATATTAATCACCTCGCTTCTATTATACCATATTTATAACTTGCTAATAAGCATAAAAAAATATGGCTTAATTTAGCCATATCTTTTTTATTAAAGTATCAAATTATTATTTAGGTGAAATAACACTTATTATAACATCTCCAACTACATTAAATGCATAGATTCCTGTATTATCATATTTGATAGTTGTATTAATTACTACTGTAGTTCCATTTATAATTTTAATTCCATAATGTTGGCCTTGAGGTTGTCTTGCACTAACCATTACATATGCACCAGTAACTACTTTATCTCCATTCTTTAATTCTGTTGGTTCATCTTCACCAATATAATATACATTTGCTTTTATTTCTACGCCATCAATTCCATTATATATACTTACTGTTTGTTCTGAATAAGGTAAAATTTCAAGAGATATATCATCGTTCATTTCTATGCCTTCATACTTATAAGTTTCACCAGCATTTAAAGCTCTAACCATTGTATCTTCACCCATAGTGATTTTAATGATATATTTATCTGTTGATGAAGTGTTCTTTCCTTCAATAGTAACTAATGAACTTTCAGGAACTTTGTTTGTAATATCTTTAGCATCATCGCCATCAAGATATGTAGCTTTTATTTCAACATTGCTATAAGTGTTATTAACGCTGAAATTATATTCATCATATTCAATTATTTCAATACATCTAGTATCTTCACTCATAGTAAATGATGTAATAATATCAATATCAGCACCTATTACAGCAGTTTTAGTTATATAACCAAATTGATCAGTAATTTGTAGGATATATTTATTTGTATCTGACATATTAGGTGTTTCAATAAATACTTCTCTACCAAATGGAACATCAGTGTTGCTAGCAATTTCAACTATTGTTCCATCCATATAATATACACTGGAACTGCTTAAATCATCAAAAGCACTAAAATCATATGTTAATTTAGCAGTAACTGTTTCAAATTCAATTTCTAAATCTCCATTAACAACAACTTCAACTACTGTTTCATTTCCCTCTTTAGCAACCTTATAAGATTTTGTTTCAGTTGCAGTTCCATTTTTGATAGTTAATTCAACATCTGAAGCATAATTTAATAATTTAATTTTGATAGTTTCGCCAACTATTAATTTATCAGCTAATGTGAAATCAACACCACTAACGAATGCATCACTATATACTTTGATATCATTTGTTTTTGTTGATGTAGCACCAGCATCATCACCAGTGATATCTAAACTAGCTGTTGTGATGCTTGAAGCATCTTCAATTTTGAATTTTACATTGTTTGATAAAGTAATATCAAATACTGCACCTGTAGCGCTAGGATCAATGATATCTCTACCTGCAATTAGGCTTCCATCAAGTGCTGTAAGTTTAATTTTCTTAGTAGAGTTATTTGTAACTCTTGCAGTAACTACTGTACCAGCAGCATATTTTTCATTGATATCAAGTGTTTTTGTTTGACCATCAATTTTACCACTAAATTGAATAGTTAAACCATCAGTTAAACCTTCAACATTTAGTGAACATCCTTCAGTTGATGCTTTCTTTGTTGTAACTACTTTTGTTGTAGATTCTTTTTTTGTTGTTTTGCCTCCACATGCAGTTATAGTTAAACCAGCTAAAAATGCAAGTGAACATATGCTTATTGTCTTAAATATTTTATTCATATATACTCTCCTTTATTTAAAATATTCCATATTTATTATACTCTTATTTTTTAGAATAATCTAAAAAAATAAACATTTTTTAAATTTTATTTCATTTATAAAATAACAAATAATAAATAAGCAACAAAAAAAGGGCTATTTAAAGCCCTAATTTGTTATTTAGTTTTTAGTTACTGTAACTACTACATCTCCAGTAATTTCTGTATTTGGAAGATTATATCCTGTACTTGATATTGTTTCATTTGCAAGTTCAACTCCAGCCATAGTAACTACTATATTGTAAGTTGCTCCACTTGGCCAATCAGTAGAAATACTTATAAATTGTCCAACTGATATAGTATCTCCACTACTTAAGCTATCACCATCAAGTATTGCACCATATACTTCAAATTCATCACTACTACTATATGGGTTATTAACTGTATATGTGAATTGTCTATCTTCAACAACCTTAATATCTAAATCACCAAGGATATAGATTATTTTATCTGTTGTATAAGTACTATTTTTTCCAACTCTAACCATCGTATTTAAAACATCAGAATCCCAGTAATCATCACGCATCTTTAACATTAAAACATAATCAGTATTAGTTGTATTATTAATAGTTACGCTTACTTGACTATATCTCATAACTTCAGTTCCACTTGTTATAGTTGATTGATTAGATACAATAGTTGCGCTTATACCTGTAGGTAATGTATTATGTTTAACTGCATATTTATTGAAATCTTCAATGGCAAACATTACACTTTCAGTTGCGATTCTTGTTAGTGTTTGTGCTGTTCCTACTTCTACCTTAATAGCATCTACTTCATCGCTTCCAGCATAATAAGAGCTTAAAATAGCATCCCATTCATCAGTGCTATTATTTGTTACAGTACACTTAATTTCAGCGCCAGGAGTTACTTCATCACCACTTTGTATCTCTACATCATTTGCATATAATTTATAACTAATTCCTGTAGAATTATACATTAAATCAGCTACTCTAGCATCAAGAGCAGTTGATGTTGATCCTGTATCAGTTTCAATATATATTACTCCACAATCTTTAGTTAGAGTATATGTTACTACTGCATGGCCGTTTGCACCAGCTGTTAGTTGGTCATATTTTTCATTCTTTAATACAGTTTCACCTGCTCTAACCTTTATTGTAACATCAGAAGCATAGTTATTTAGTACAACAGCAATAGTTTGACCATCATATAGTTCATCACCATTTTCATATGCTTTCTCCCATGTACCTGGTTCATAAACATAAACAGTGTTTTTAAGTGTTTCAGTATCTTTTGAATCATCTAAAACAATTGATAATGGTTCAACATCATCTTCTACTTCGCTAACGCTTATTGTTAAATTACCTAATAATTCAACATCCTCTATTGTTGCATAAACAATATCCTCATCGTCAGTTGCATCATAGCAGCTATCTAACCATTTAGCAGTGTATTTTTTACCTGACATATTAATTGTTACTCTTAGATATTTGTTTAATGTATTAACTATTTCAAAATCAATTAATGTTCCTTTAGGGTATTGTTTTGATGTATCAATTGCCTTACCACCAATTTTAGGAGTAATAGTTAATCCTGTAGGTAGACCTCCTAAATTAATTGAATAATTAGGTTTTGAAGGTGTTGTAGAAGTCTTTTCAGAAGTTGCACCTTTCTTTGTTGTCTTTTTAGCTGTCGTTTTTGTCGATTGTTTAGTTGTTTCTCCTGATTTTGTTGTATTCTTTTTAGTAGTTTTGTTTTCACAAGCACAAATAGCTAATAAGCCACATGCTAGAATACCTAACTTTTTGATAATACCATTCATAAAATCATCTCCTTATTTAATTAAAATATTGTAATTACTGTTTAAATTATAGCATCATACTAATATTTTTATAAATAAAAACCGATTAAAAAATAACATTTTTTTATAATATATTATCTTTTAGTTAACTTAAAAAAAATCTATTCAGTTTGAATAGACTTTGTTTCATCTTTAAATTTGCATTTAAACATAATAGCACCTATTACATCTAGGCAGAACGTGAATAAGAAAATGTATGTAAATACGATAAATTTATTTATTTTATATTCCCTCTTACCAATCTTATTTATGCCATATGCTATATCAAAAATACTAGTAGATAACATAATTAAATAAGTCATAGAAACAAATAGAATAATGGCTAGTGGCGCGAAAATTAGTAGGAAAGGATTTAAGAATCCTAATAATAATAAATCACACAATATGAAGTTAAAGAAATACCAAGGTATTAATGCAAACTTAACTACCATAGTCGTTTTACCTGGGTTATCACCACCTCTAATAAGAGTAAGTATGGCGATTATGGCACAGGCTAGACAGTATGGTAATATTAGGGCTGTAAGTATAAAACCAGATAATATTAATCCTATGCCAATATAAGTTTCTACATCTATTAATCTTATTAATATTAATGCTACATAAAATGGTATTTGAGCTAAATACATAAGAATCATTTGAATTATTAACATTACTCTACATCTTTTCATGTTTTCACCTCAAGTGCAAAAATAAAAAGAGAATAAATTCTCTAAATGGTCACCCCACCGAGAATCGAACTCGGGATTCAACCTTGAGAGGGTTGCGTCTTAGCCGCTTGACCATGGGGCGTTACAATATTTATTATACACTTATTTGAAAAAATCGCAATATATAATATAATTATATTAAGGATGTGATTATATGGCTAGACAAGAAAGATATTATTATAGAAACGATCCTAAATATAGTGATGAAGAGGTTATGATAATAGATAAAATCTTAAAAAAAGAAGATAGAATAACAGCAATATTTGTTCCTATTACATCAATTCTTTTTTTCTTTATGATACCTTGCTTAATAATGGATATAATATTTCACATAAAAGCGCTAGAATTAGCCATTTATATCTTAGTTGTATTATTCTTTATATCTTTATTTTTATGGATATTCTTTTATATGAAGGTTAGTCAAGAAAGAGCAAATATAATGCATGATATAGAAAAAGATAAAGTAAAAAAACCACATTAGTTTTATTTCTAATGTGGTTTTATTTTTATTATAATATTACTTCAAAACAACAGTATTACCTACTTGAAGACCTTCCGCAACAAGGCTTCTAAGTAATAGAGATACATTTTCAGTTCCTGCAGCAACATAAATATAGTACAATATATATGATAATATATATAGATAAAAGGAAGAGTTGCCTCTTCCTCTTTTTTTATGGTTCTGGATAATCTTCTGATGAAGATGACCAAATAGTAACTTCTATTGTTATATCTGAACAAATACCATCAATATCATCATAATTATAGGATCCTGAGGATGTATAATACTCTAATAGAACTATTCCATCACTATTCTTAACAGTTACTACAAGATCTTCTTCTGTAGAATTTTCAAGTGCAATTCTTATTCTATCGCCTGTATAAATAGTGCTACCATTATAAAGTTGTTCTTCTCCACGTGTAATATCTAATTCATATGCTGAGTCAATTGTTAAAGTATATTCTTCAAATTCAACTTCTTCAATAACTACACGTATACCACTATAAATATCAACCCATATTGAATCAGTATAAGAGCCGTATTCATCTTTTGCATAGAAGAAAACATAATCAACTACTTCATCTTCTAAATTATAAATAGTTACCTTAACAAGCTTATCTGAATTATTTGTTCCATCAAAAAGTAAATCATCACCATAATAATTGAAATAATCACCATTTTCATAATAAATATAATAATCATCTCTTATTGTTAGGGTGAAGTCATCTACTTCTCCTTCAATAGTTATTGATTGTTCCTTAAATTCAAAAACATTAATATCAACATCTTTAATATGTTCAAAAGGAATTGTTTCTTCTTTACCAGCTAATATTACTGCATCAAATATAAAATCGCTAGTGTCATCACATACTACAATGATAATATCAAATTCTGAATCGTTAGAAACAGTTACGCTTAATTCTGTAATTCCAGCAATATTTTCATTTGTTACATCATTATCATCACTATCTTTTACAATTATAGCAATATCATCAATATCAACATCGCTATGATTATCTATATATACAAAATATTTTTCAATATATTCTTCAATATAAATAATTACATTACTTTCTAAAGTAAATATTACATAACCATTATCTTCAGGATCTATTGTTGCGTAACTTAATGTGCTATCATACTCATCTGAAACATGAACATAAATTGGATAATCATTATTGTTTGTAACATAAACTACAATTTCAGTACCATCATCATATAAGTCTTCAAGATCTATTTCAATTTCATCATCATCTTCAGTGATGTAGTATGCATCTATGGTTGAATTTGTATCATCACTAATTTCAATTGAATAAGGTCCTTCATCTAATTCTTCCATTTCAAATTCAATGTAACAAGTACAAGTAATTGTAAATGTGAACCAATCATTAGTATTCGCATCAAGTCTATAACTTGCTACTGTACTATCATCAAGTGATTTATACACATAAACCCAATAAGCATTATCTGTATCATTTCCTAAATCAACATTAATCTCAGTTCCGCTTTCAATTTCATCGCCAAAGCTAATTAAATCTTCATCTACATATAAGCTTATAGATAGACCAACTTCAAGTACATCACAAAATACTTTATATGGTCCTTCATCTACATATTCTTCACAAGTAATATAAACATTACTACTTATATAAAATGAAACGTTTTGATTGTCGCCACCACTAATTACTCTAGGATCTAATACATTATCATCATCCTCATCTAAAACATATAATACATAAGGAATTTCTGTATCATTATCTAAATATAAATTAATTAATGTTCCTTCTTCATATTCTGCATCTGGATCAAATTCTTCATCATCACCAATAGTTATATCAACACTAAATTCAGATACGCTATTAGTTATTGTATATTTATTAACTACATAATCTGTTTCATTTTCTAAATAAACATTACTTCCTATTTCAAATTCAAATGTTACTGAATAATTTGGTTCAACTGTTTTAGAATCAACAATGTTTTCATCTTCATCATCTAATACGAATATAATGTAAGAATCTTCTGTATTATTTGTAATTGTAATAGATACTACTGCGCCTTCTTCAATGGCATCTTCTAGATTATGATTTTCTCCATCAACAGTAATTTCTAAATCTAAACCATCAATCATATTATTCTCTATGATAAAGCTATCAAGTGGAATTAATGCTTCTGTAATAGTAATAGAGAAATCACCTTGTATAGAAATTGGAGATTCATCCCCATAGAATTGTTCTAATATACCACTATAAAGTGTTTCACTACCATTTGTAATTGTTAAAGTTAATACTTTATCACTTTGGTTTTGGATAAATAGCATTGCTGTTGAATTTTTAGCAACTTTATCTCCATCTTTTAATTCTGTATAACCATCTGTTTTTATAACCATAAACATAATACTAACACTTGGAGCGAAGCTATTAATAATAGAAACACTATATTCAACATATTCATTAATAGTTACAGTAATATCAGAAGGTACATTTAATGGACCAGCAGTTTCACTAGAATTAGCATCTACTGTAAAGCCTAGATCATATCCTAACATTGTCATTACAACACTAACTTTATTATTAGTTTTATTATCAATGTCAAGGTATAATATTCTACCTTTATATACTTTTGCACCACTTAAGATTTTAATATTGTTTTGATCATAACAAGTAATAGTTACATCATCATTTGATTCATAAGTAATTGTTACTTCACTATATTCTATAGCTTCATAGTGTGAATCTTGTGTTAGTGTGAAGCTTCCAATGAATACTTCTTCATTTGCAGCTACAGCACCACTTATAATTGAATTTCCACCATCAGTATTTACTAATACTACATAATCATTGTCTATACTATTAATTGCTTTTACATAAATTACTGAATTCTCTAAGATACAATTTGTTCTTATGATCTCAATATATTCATCATCTTCTTTATAGTATAATTTAATCTCTAAACCAGTAATTTCATTTTCATCATATACACTATAAGTTGTTACTTCTTCATCTATTTCAATTACTACTTCAATATCTGATTCTATTGAGACTAAAGTAATTTGTCCTTCATTATCATATCCTGCATTTATAATAGTATAATTAGCTACTTCATCTGCAATTAATAAAGACATCTTTATTGTTGAATCTGTTAAGAAGTTTTTACCAGTAATTAAAATTGATGAACCATAAGGAATTTGTGTAGTTGATGTAATTAGAGTTGGAGTTACATCATCAACAAAATAATAAGCATCAATTATTACATCACTATAATCATTATCAATTGTTAGAGTATATGATGGAATAACTGGTTCATCAAATACGATATTTACTCTAATATTGCATGATAAAGCAAAATAATCATCGGCATACATATGATCATGAGCATCTACATTGAAACTAGTTATTATATTAGTATCATTATCTTTATCTACTACTCTAACTAATATTTTTCTATCTGTTTGATTGTAAACAGCAGCATAAATAACAGTTCCTTTTAGATATTTTCCTGCTTCTAATTCTTTACTACTAAATGTAGTAAAATCAATATAACTAAAATTAAGAACTATATCTGAATCAGGTAGTGTATCATATGATACTTCATATTCAGCATATTCTACTATTTCTAATCTTGTATCACTAGCCAAAATGAATAATTTAGGATAAGTAAATGTTATAGTTTCAACTGGGAACGATGCAACTAATACCATATCATCTTTTTCTTCATCATATTCATATGCATTAACAATTATCTTTTTACCTGAATTATTAACTAAGCCAAATTCAAATTCTGTAAGAATATCATAATATAATCCAGAAATAGTAACTTCTTCATCAGTAGTCTTATTAGTAATTACAAAATAAGCATCTTCTACACTTGAAGAAAATTCTAATTTGCATTCCTCATCAATAAAATAAGCAAAATATACATCTTCTGTTACTTCAAAAGCAGTAAATTCTGCTGTTTTTGCTTCTAAACTTCCAGCATCTACGTTTAATTTTTGAATAATATTACCTTTTATAGAATAAGCTGCAACAATATCAAAATCTAATGTAGAAGTAACACTTGGATAAATCATTGTTCCATTAGCTAATTCAGTTGAACTATTACAAGTATACTTAGTTCCTCCTACATAATAGTAGAAACTAAATATTACCTCAGAATCATTATCTAATGTGATTCTACTTTTAGTTACAACTTCATCTATTGTTTCTATTTTTAAATTTAAGTCTCCAGTTAATGTTAAGCAATCATAAGGTGATTGGAATCCACCAGATTCACCAACCCTAATTGTTGCTTCTTTAACTGTAGTACCTATTGTTGCTGTTAATTTAACACTTTTACTAGAATAATTTGTTACTGTAACAAATATTGATTTTCCTTCTTCTTGCTTTTCTGTTAGATCAACAGGCACATATGTAGCTGTTCCTCCATTACTAGCTAGAGTACTTACGCTACAAGTTACACCACTAATTTCATTTTCTACACTTATAGAATAACTATTTTTAATCTCCTTAGTAGTTTCGTTATTCTTAGTTGTTTGCTTACTAGTGGTCTTTTTACTAGTTGTTTTCTTAGCTGTTGTTACATTTGATGTTGTATTATCTTTCTTTGTTGTTTTAATATCTTTTGTTGTTTTCTTTCCACAACCAACAATTAGAAAAACAGTACAAATAGCAAGTGTAATAACACTAAATATTTTATGCAGTTTTTTCATCTAAAAACCCCCCTCACTCTAATTATTATAGATAATTAGTATTGTTTTGTAAACCATAAATTTACTTTTAGTTTATTTTTTTGTTAAAGATAAAAAGGAAGATTACTCTTCCCTTCTATAATTTAAATCCTATAGCTTCACTTCTTTCATCTACAAAGCGTCTATAAATACCTTCTTTATTTATTAATTCATCATGTGTTCCTAAATCAACAATCTTACCATTATCAATAACGATTATTTGATTAGCATCCCTTACTGTTTTAAGTCTATGAGCTATCATAATAATTGTTTTATTTTTTGTTAGTTCATTAAATGCTTTTATAATTAAAGCTTCATTTTCTACATCTATATTAGCTGTAGCTTCATCTAATATAATAATAGGAGCATCTTTTAAAATAGCACGAGCTATAGAAATACGCTGCTTTTCACCACCTGAAAGTGAATTACCACCCTCAGTAATAACTGTATCATATCCATTTTCTAAGCTCATAATAAAGTCATGACAGCAAGACCTTTTACATGCTTCTATTATTTCTTCATCAGTCGCATTATCTTTTCCAAATTTTAAATTGTTTTTGATTGTATCATTAAATAAATATACATTTTGGAAAACAAAACTAAAGTTTTTCATAAGTGAATCTATACTATAATCTTTTATGTTTTTACCATCAAGTGTAATACTACCACTATCTACATCAAAGAATCTTGCGATTAATTTAGCCATTGTAGTTTTACCACCACCAGAAGGCCCTACAATTGCAGTTTTAGTATTAGGTAATATTTTAAAGCTCATATCCTTAATTACTTCTTTATTTTCATAACTAAATCTTACATTATTAACTTCAATTAATGGCTTATTAATGGCATAATCAGCACCTTTAGTATTCATTGTTTCACTACTTAATATATTATTGGCTTTATCAATAGTCATATCTACTAATTTAATAAGTGAAGAGAATGATCCACATCTTTGTAGCCCGCTAAATATTAAGAATGAAGTAAGTATTATTACTAATGTATTTGCTAGAGGTAGACTACCATTAAAGTATAACAAAATAGATATAATAGATATTAAAACAGTACCAAGCTTCATAACTCCACCTTCAAAAATATCAAATACTCCAAACTTAATTTCCATCTTTGTATTTATATTTTTGTTTTCTTCAATTGAGTTATATATTTTTGATTTAGCATCAGTTACTAAATTATATGATTTAACTTCAGATATTCCCTCAGAAAATTCAAGCACATCTTCTATTAAATGATTATCAGCCTTATCTTTATATGGGGATAATTTTCTACCTTCTCTTTGGTGCAATACTTGAATTATTAAGAATAGAACAATTACACCAACAACAATTAAGGCAATTCTATAATCCATAAAGAATAACATCAATGTAATAACTATTGTTTGTAAGAAACCATCAGATACCATCATTACTACACGGGTTGCTACATCGCTAAAGTTTTCCATTGCATTAGTTGTAACACCAGTAATATATCCTAGTGAATTTTCGTTATAATAACCCATTGACATATATCTTAAATGTTCAGCAATTTCAATTCTCTTATTAGCTCCAGTAGTATAACCTGCGATACATTGTAATAATGTAGATATATATTTACATACTGACATACCAACAATACTAATACCTAGTAATCCTAATATTTCTAATATAGTATTATTAGCTAAAGTTCCTTTTAAATATGCATCAATTGCTATATAAATACAAGCAAATTTAATAACATCAAATAAAGCAAATAATAAACTTACTATTAAAGATATAATAAATAATCTTTTATTTCTCTTTCCACAGAATTTAAGGAATTTAATAAATGTTTTTAACATAATTCTTCCTCCTTATCTTTGGCTTCTATATGTAATTGCCACATCTTCTTATATAATCCATCTTTCTTTAATAATTCATCTTGTTTACCACTTTCAACAATCTTACCATCATTTATAACAACAATCTTATCTGCATTAACGATTGTTGATAGTCTATGAGCAATTACAATTAATGTTTTATCTTTAACTAAGCTTGAAATAGCACGCTCAATAATTACTTCGTTTTCTGGGTCTGTATAAGCTGTAGCTTCATCAAGTATAATTATTGGAGCATCCTTTAACATTGCTCTTGCAATAGTTATTCTTTGTCTTTCACCACCAGAAATATGACCACCCTTTGAACCTACAACTGTATGATATCCATTTTCTAAGTTCATGATAAAGTCGTGACAACCACATTTTTTGCATATTTCTATAATTTCTTCATCTGTAGCATCTGGTTTTGCGACTCTAATATTTTCTAATATATCCATATTAAATAAATAGTTGTTTTGATTAACATAAGAAATATATTTATTATATGTTGCTAAAGGTATATCTTTTATATTTATTCCACCTAAATTAATCTCACCCTTATTAACATCATAATATGATGCAATTAACTTTCCTAAAGTTGATTTACCAGCACCAGATGGTCCAACTAAAGCAACAAATTCTCCCTTTTTTATATCTAAGCTTACATTATCAATAACATTTTTATTCTCATAAGCAAATGATATATTATTAATTTCTATTTCTGTATTTTTAATTTCTTCTTTTAATTCACTTGGTCTAACTAATTCTTTAGCTTCTAATATAGTATTAACTTCTTTAATAATTATTCCTACTTTTGCTAGATCATCTTGATATGAGAATACTATAATAACTGGAGTAATAATAGCAATGGATGTTATTATAGCCATTATAAAATCAGACATTGTAACTAGACCCTTCATTAACATATAGCTTCCTATAGGTAAAATACCAAGTAGTACTGCAGGAGCTATAGAAAAGCCTATTGCGAACCATAAATTACATTTCTTTTGCCAATCAATAAAACAGTATGCACCATCATGTGCTGCAGTTTTAAATTTTTCATATGAGTCTTTTTCTTTTCCAAATACTTTTATTACTTCAATACCATTAATATAATCAACTGCAGTACTATTTAAAATATTTGTTTTATCCATTGCATTTTGGAACATCTTCTTATTGCCAATATACATAAATGACATAAAGAAAAATCCTAGAACAATACTTATTAATCCTGCGAATCCTAATCTATAATCGATAAAACCAAATAAATAAATAGCTAGAATTATTATACCTACTAAACAACTAGTAACCTCAGGAATAATATGAGCCATAGTTGTTTCTAGTTTATCAACTCTATCTATTACAATATTTTTCATCTTACCAACAGATATTTTTTCAATATCACCTAAACTCATTTTAGATAATTTATCTAACATATCATATCTAATATTAGCTAAGCAAGCAAATGTTGCTTTATGAGATAGGGATGTTGAAATATATTTAAATACGAGAGATAAGAATAATAAAACAAATATAATACTAAACCTTAATAAATAATAATTTGTATTATTTTCACCAGCAATAATCTTATCAATAATCTCTGGTAACATCATAAATGGTATTATTTCTAAAACCATTCTAATAATCGCAAAAAGAATAGAAAATATATAGTATATTTTTTTGCTTTTTGCCTGTTTAAAAACAAACTTAAACGATCCTTCTTTTTTCATAAAATCCTCCAATTAAGCCTTTTTTAAGTAAAAGAAGCGCAAGGAGAACCTTGCTGCTTCTTTTAGAGTAAAGAGAGTTTATTTTAATGCACTAATAAATGCATTATAACTATTTAAATCTATAGCAGAATCATCACCATTAACGATTAAACCATCGCATAGTAACTGTCCACCTAGACTAACCAAATCATCTTGCCAATTTCTCATCCATTCACCGTCTCCCCAACCGTATGAACCGAATAAAGCAAACTTCTTTCCTTTGGCAAGTGTCATTAATTCTTTATAGAATGGTTCAAATTCATCACTTTCTAGTTCTTCGCTTCCCATAGATGGGCATCCTAGAATTATTAGATCAAACTTAGATGCATCAAGTGCACTAATACCAGATACACTTACTGCCTCACATCCTAAATCAGATTTAATCTTATTAGCAATAGCTTCAGTATTACCTGTACCACTCCAATAAACTATAATTTTATTCATATGTTCTCCTTTCTATTTCATAAAGTTTTCTATTGAGAAACCTTTATTAACCAACCTTATAACACAGTCTTTACATCTATTATATTTATCAAAGATAATTTGTTTATTATATGCATCATAATAAACATTCCATAATCCCTTAAGTAGTGGATTTCTATTACCTTTAATAAACTCTACTGTATCAAGTAAATCATAACCTAGAAACACTCCTATTTCATGTGGGAAATCATTACTTTTATTTATCCTTTTCTTTAACTCCTCAATATAATCAAATATATTATCGCTTACCGTATAACCTAATGACTCTAAAAATTTTTTATTGTCTTCTTTTAATAAATGATCCTCTAGTATTTTTCTTTTAAATACTAATAATAAAGAATGATTGTATGATACTTTTAAATACGTAAAAAACACATTTGGATTATACATCTTATTTAATTGATTAATATCTTGCATAAAACTATCATTATTTAAACTAATTAAATTTGATGCTTTAAGTCCACATAATGCAGGCGCACTATGAAAGGCTAATAGTTCTTCTAATTTTCTACACATATAATCTCTCCATTTGTTAGCAGTTGCTAACATATATCTCAAAATAAATTGTTAGCGGTTGCTAACACATTTATATTTTATTATTTTTTTTATTAATAATCAAATAAAATGATAAATTTATTTTAGCCTGTAAAAATAGTCCAAAATTTGGACTATTTTTATTCAGCTTTAAGTGCTTCTACCATATTAATATGCTTATTCTTTCTAGCAACCATATATGATACGAATAGACTAGTTAATAATACTAATATGAAGCTATATATAAACATTCTTGGATCGCACTTTAGTTTTATATCATAATCACTAGCAAGTAAATCCATTAATACTTTTAAGATCCATACACCAAGTGGTGCACCAAGTACCATTCCAAATAGAGTCATCCACATGTTTTGTGTTACAAGAAGACTTGTAATCTTTTTATCCTTAAATCCTAATACTTTTAAAGTAGCAAGCTCTCTAAATCGCTCCATATAACTTAAGATTCCTAAATTATATAATACAACTATTCCAAGTATTACAGATGCTATTGCAAGTAATACAACCATTACATCAAGTACTTCCATAATAGATGAGAATGAATTAATAATATCTTTTTTAGTTTGTACACTTTCTATATATTCATTAACTGGAACATTCTTTTCTTTAGTATAAATACAATTATATTTATGCGCTAACCCTATTTCATCAGCATAATCACTAGTAATAACAATATTACCAGTTAAGCTTCTTGTTACTTCAATTACTTCTATTTCATATTCTAAGCCTGTAGTAAATGATTTAATAGTTATTTTATCTCCAGCCTTTTTTTTAAGCTCACTTGCTAATTTATTAGGTAGATAAGCTCCACTATTACTTACATTTTTAATTGGCTTTGTATTCATATCTAATATAGAGATTAAATTATTTTCTATATTATATACTTCTATTGAATATACTTTATCATTAATTAATATTGGTGTTGTACTTGTTAAATCTCCTGAGTAAGTATTCGCTATTTCAAGCGCTTTTTCATTATTTGTCTCATCGCTTAAATTAATACGTACCTCATAATTCATTGGCTTTTCATAATAATCACTTACAAAACTATGTAATAAGTATTTTACACCAAATGTTGCAACTAAAAGCAATGTACAACCAACTACACCAATTATAGACATTAAGCTTCTAGCTTTATGGCGGAATACATCTCTTATATTCCATCTAAAAGCAAATCTTCTTTTATGGAACCATTTTGTTTTTTCAATTAATAATGGTTTCATTTTCTTAGGTGTATAAGGTCTTAAGGCATCAGCTGCACTTCCTTTTAATATCTTTTTAACAGATGCATATCCTACAAATGTTAAAACTATATTCATAATTATAATTGCTACCCATACATACCAAGGCATATATAAATTCCATCTTGGTAAATCAAAGTATGTACCCATAGGTCCATGAGGATTCATAATGTACCAACATAAAACATAGCCTAATCCTATACCAAATACTGATCCAAGTAAACCTATAAATAAAGCATAACTTGAATAATGGACTATAATCTTTCTATCTTTAAATCCTAAGGCTTTTAAAATTCCTATTTGCATCTTCTCATTAACTGTTAGTCTATGCATTGTTGTAATCATTGTAAGCATTGCTATTGCTAAGAATAATACAGGAATTAAACTAGCCATAGTTTTTCCTTCGTTTATTTCTCCATTTACTTCGCTATAGCTTATAGCTTCATTTTTAGTTACAAGTAAATAAGAATTTTCTAGTGCACTAAATACATTTTTTTCAAATGTTTCTTTATCCAAACTTGATATAACATTTATTTGTGAATAAAATGGCATGCCTAACGCTTTTTCTATTGTTTTACTAGTTACATAACCATATCCCATATTTTTAAAATCTGGCATTAGTTGTGTTTTATCAGTTACACAAATTAAGTATTCACTTGATTTGATTAAACCTTCTACTTTTAAATTTAATTCTAAGCCTTTATACTTTAATTTGAATTCATCATTTAGATTAATTTTATTAGCTTTAGCATACATATCAGAAAGCCATATGCCATCAACATTAGCTTCATCGTATTCTTTACCTTTTGTTACTGTAAAGCCTGATACTTCCATATTAGTAGTAGTATTAAGTGTTACTTTATCGCCATCACTTGCACTACTATCAACTTTTAAATAAAGACTTGCTTTATCAATTCCATCAATTTTTAATACTTTATCTAAATCGCTTTGACTAAAGCCTTCAGAATTCATTATTCTATAATCAGAAAATCCTGTTAAATCATAGAAATATTTACTATCTTTTTTTATTGTATACCATTCACCGCTAAATCCAGCAAATATACCAACACCTAAAGCAATCATTATAATCATTGAGATGAATTGTGCTTTGTAGCGGCCTAATGTTCTAAGCATCTTCTTAAATAACATATTACCACTCCACTTCATCTACATTTTTAGGGTTCTTATTTGTATCTATTGATTGAATCTTACCACTTCTAACTCTAATAACCTTATCTGCGATTTCTGCGATATTAGAGTTATGTGTAACTATAACTATTGTTTTATTATATTCTCTAGCCATTTTTAAAAGTAATTTTAATACCATTACACCAGTTTCAGAGTCAAGTGCTCCTGTTGGTTCATCACAAAGTAATATTTTAGGATTCTTTGCTAGTGCTCTAGCTATTGAAACACGTTGTTGTTCACCACCTGATAATTCTGATGGGAACTTTTTATAATGATCTTTTAAGCCAACTTCTTCTAACATTTTAGTTGCGGAAAGAGGCTCTTTTGCTATTTCTTTAACTAGTGTTACATTTTCATGTACTGTTAGAGTTGGAATTAAATTATAAAACTGAAAAACAAATCCTACATGGCTTGCTCTATATTCAGCAAGTTCATTGTTTTTTAATTCTGAAATATCTTTTCCTTCTACTATTATTTTTCCACTTGTAGGATTATCAAGACCACCTAGCATATTTAAAAGTGTTGATTTACCAGCACCACTTGGTCCAAGTATTACTACTAGTTCTCCTTCATTTAATTCAAATGAAGCATTATCAAGTGCTTTAAATTCTAAGTCTCCCACTTTATAAATCTTTGAAACATTCTTAAAATCTACTATTGCCATATTTTACCTCCCAATATGAAACATCTTTCACATTACGCCTATATTATACATAATAGAATATTTCTGTGTCAATACTAATATGAAATTTTTTTCATATGAAATTGTTTTCATATATTTCTTGACGTATTTATAAAACAACTATAAAATAAAAATATAAAGGAAGTGAGACTATGCCTGATGTAAGAGAGCCACAAAAACAAACATCTATAGATAAAAAAAGACGAATTATAGATGCTGGATTAAAATTAATAAGTGAAAAAGGATATTTTGCGACTAACACTGCAGAAATAGCAAAGGAAGCTGGAGTTTCTACAGGTATAGTTTATCAATATTTCCATGATAAAAAAGATATTTTATTACATGCGGTTAGATTATACTTTGATAGAATATTTGAGCCCATAGAAGAAAAACTTAAAATAGTAAAAGAAATATCTGATTTAGATGTTGCCTTAAAACAATTAATATTTGCATCCATTGAAGCACATAAAAATAACTCATTAGCCCATGAAGAAATGGTTGCAATGAGTCATATTGATGAAGATATTCATAATTTGTTTATAGAAAGTGAACATAAAATAATAGATAGAATTCTTCTATTCTTTGAAAATGTTGGTATAAATGTCCCTCATATGCATGAAAAAGTACATATCGCATATAATTTAATTGAATCATTATGTCATGAATTTGTTTATCATAAGCATGATTTTATTGATTATGATTATACAATAAATGAAACTATAGGATTAATAAAAGTATTATTTTCTGAATAAATAGATTTAACTTCTTACTGATAGTAGGAAGTTTTTTTATTATCTTTAGATTTTACCCAAGATTTTTGAAGTCTCTTACGTATATATAGAGTAGGAGGTAAAAAAATGGAATTATTAAACGATGATTATTTAAACGATTTAAAGAAAATTAAGGAAACTATAAAAACTAACCAAAATAAAGCAATGGTTATAGTTAATAGCGCAATGATTATGACTTATTATGAAATAGGAACAATAATCAACGAACGTAAAACTTGGGGTAGTAAGTATATTCAAAAGTTATCTGAAGATTTAAAAGAATATGGCGGTGGATATAGTTATGACAATTTGAGAAAAATGGCTCAATTTGCAAAAGAATTTTCGTATAATGAAATATGGGAGCAGCCTGCTCCCAAAAAACCATGGTTTACTATAATTAAAATAATGCAAAAATCCAAATCTCACGAAGAAATGATTTGATATATTAATGAAACTTATAAAAATGGTTGGTCTAGGTCTACTTTTATGTAAAGATGCTAATAATTATGTAGCACGCACTACTTTAAGCAAGGTTAGTAGTAAGATAGGTATTTCCAAATATAAAATACTTGAAGATTTACCAAGTTATTTAGAAAAAAAAGTTAAAAGAAAAATAAGAAGCCAAGCGGCTTCTTATTTCAAATTATTGATATAATGGATATTTCTTTAATAATTCAATAACTTCGTTCTTTACTTCAGCTAAAACTTTTTCATCTTTATAGTTTCTTAAAGCTTTATCAATTAAATGAGCTACCTTAATTGTATCAGCTTCTTTGAATCCTCTAGTTGTAATAGCTGGAGTACCAATTCTAAGTCCACTAGTAATAAATGGTTTTTCAGGATCATTTGGAATAGCGTTCTTATTACATGTAATATTTACGCTATCTAAAATAGTTTCAGCTTCTTTACCAGTTAAACCAACACTTGTTTTAACATCAACAAGCATTAAATGGTTTTCTGTTTTATTACCAATTACTTTATAACCTAATTTAATAAATTCTTCACATAATGCTTTAGCATTTTTAACAGTTTGAATTTGTCTATTCTTAAATTCAGGAGTTAAAGCTTCACCAAATGCAGCAGCTTTACCAGCAATAACATGCATTAATGGTCCACCTTGAATACCAGGGAATACAATCTTATTAACTTTCTTAATGATTTCTTCATTATTAGTTAGGATTGCTCCACCTCTAGGTCCACCTAAAGTCTTATGAGTTGTAGTAGTTACAATATCAGCATAATCTACTGGGTTTGGATGACATCCTGCAGCAACTAATCCTGCAATGTGTGCCATATCTACCATTAAATATGCACCAATTTTATCACATACTTCTCTAAAACGTTTAAAATCAATGATTTGTGGATAAGCACTAGCACCAGCAATAATCATTTTTGGCTTATATTCTAATGCTAAACGTTCCATTTCATCATAATCAATAGCTCCTGTTTCAGGATTTACTGAATAAGAAACAATTTTATAATCATGTCCAGAAAAACTCATAGAATGTCCATGAGTTAAATGTCCACCTTGATCAAGTGACATACCCATTACACAATCACCTAGTTCAACTAGTGATCTATAAGCTGCCATATTAGCTTGGCTTCCTGAGTGAGGTTGTACATTTGCATATTTAGCATTAAACATTTTCTTAATTCTTTCAATAGCTAATGTTTCTACTTTATCTACAAATTCACATCCACCATAATATCTTTTACCAGGATAACCTTCAGCGTATTTATTAGTTAATACAGAACCTTGAGCCTCTAAAACTGCCTTAGATACGATATTTTCTGAAGCAATTAACTCAATATGAGTTTGTTGTCTATCAAGTTCTTCTGTAATATAAGTATATAATTCAGGGTCTTGTTTTTTGATATTTTCCATTTTCATAGTCTTACTCCTTTTTAATATATATTAAAGCAACACTAACATTATAACATAAATAATTTAAATATAAAATTATTTTTTTATCTAAAAAAATGAAAGTGTTTTTATAATAAAATAAAAAAGCGATTACTCGCTTTTAAATTTTATAATCCTCTAAAGAACCATACTAATGATTGAATTGCATCAATTCCAAACCAAAGTGCTGATAAGAAACATAAGATAAAGGCAATTAAACTAATTAAGAATGAAGCTAAATCTTCATTTCTTTTAGCATTAGTTTTATTTCTAAATAAGTTTAATTCAACAACACCTACAAATATTAAAGCACCACATCCAGCAGCAAATATTACTGAATTAATGATATTAATAGCATTATTATCAATAATTGCATCAAATATTGCTGTTAGAATCCATACTACTGTTTCAATACCTGCACCAATAATAGCAAACTTTAATGCTGGATTAAAGTTTTCTCTAATTAAATGATATTTTGTACCACCATTTGTATTAGATGTATCATTTTTTTCTTCTTTTGCTTCTTCTTTAACTTCAATTTCGTTTGTTTCTTCAGCTTCAACTACTTCTTTTTCATTATCTTCAAACATATTATTACCCTCTTTTCTCTATGAAATATTATATATATAATTTTTCCTAAAATCAACTTTTAGTAAAATTTCAATGCCAAAAAATTGAAATTATTTAATATATATAATATTATCCTCTACATTTACAACAACACTTTCACTTCTAGATGTTGGAATGTTTTTACCTACATAATCTGCTCTAATTGGTAATTCTCTATGTCCTCTATCAACTAAAACAGCAAGTTGTATTCTTTTTGCTCTACCTAAATCCATTACTGCATCCATCGCAGCTCTAGCACTACGGCCTGTAAATAAAACATCATCAACTAATATTACAACTTTATCATGTAATTGTGATGTAACATTAAGTATAGCACTATCTGTTTTCTTTTCATCATCTCTATATTTAGAAATATCTATTTCTTCTACAGGAATTTTTACATTTTCAAATTTATATATATTATCACTTAATATTCTAGCAATAGGTGTTCCCTTAGATTTAATACCCATTAATATAACTTCAGATAAGTCTATATTTTTTTCTATAATTTCATGGCTCATACGTCTAATAGTACGACTTATTTGTTCACCTTCCATAATTACCTTCATAATTACACCTTCATTCCACTATTATTTTATCATTTTATTATTTCATTTTAAAGAACAATTAATACTATCAATTATTAAATCAATTCCCTTATCTATTAAGGAATAATCAATAGATGAAAAACCAATTATTAGTATTTCATTATTAACTTTTTTCTCCATAAAATCATTAATAAAATATATCTTAATTTTTCTTTTTTTAAACTCATTCTTTAATTTTTCTATATCTATTATTTCACTTACATCTACTAAAATTGATGAATAATTATTAGTTGATGTGATTTTTAATTTATTGCTTATTTTGTTTAATATAAGCTTTTTCTTATTTACAAATGATGTTCTCAGTCTCTTTATATGATTACACTATTTACCACTTTCAATAAACTTTGTTAGTATTATTTGATCAAGTGAGGGAATTGATTTAGGGCTTACTGAAAAGATTTCTTCGTATTTTGATACTAACTTTTTAGGTAGTACCATATAGCTTATACATAGCCCTGGAAACATTGTCCTTGAAAATGATCCTAAAAATATAACATTATCACTTAAATTAAATAAAGGTACTGTTTGATAGCCATTATTTCTAAATGATGAATCAAATGAATCTTCAATAATGTATTTATCATTATCTTTAATATAATTAGATATTTCTAGTTTTCTATCCATAGGCATTATTAAGCCTGTAGGAAATTGTAAGAAAGATGTTACTATAGATAATTTTATATTAGATTCAATAAACTCTTTTATACTAAAACCTTTTTTATCCATATAATTATATAAAACATTAATATTAAATGATTTTTTATTATAATATCCAGGATTTTCTATCATTATTGAATTAACACTTAATAATTTAATAACTTCATTAATTAAGCTATGGGCATTTTCTCCTATTATTATTTGATCACTATCTACATTAATACTTTTTTCTTCATATAATAGTTTTTTAATTTGGTTTCTTAAATTAATACTACCTTTATAATCGAATCTATTATAGAATGTTTCATCATTATATATAATATCTTTAGTAATTTGATTAAATACAGATTTAGGAAATAAACTATAATCTATATTAGATGTTGTAAAATCATATATATAATCTTCTTTTTTTATTTCTTCAACTATATTATCATTAATTTTATCTTTATAATCAAAGCCAAAAAAATCAGATACATAATAACCCATCTTCTCTTTAGAATAAATATAACCTTCAAGAAGCAATATATCATATGCATTAATAACAGTATTTAAACTAACATTTAAATTTTTCGCAAGTACTCTTTTAGAAGGTAGTTTTTCATCTTTTTCTAGTACTCCTTTTAAAATATCATTTTTAATATGTTCATATATATCAATATACATTTTATTAGATTTAGATATAGGGAAAGTATAATTTTTCATCTGGTACCTCCAAAAATAATTAAACTGGGTATTTTATTAGAACCAGTTTATTGTTATATTATAAATTGTAAAATAAAAAAAAGCAAGGTGATTATATGGAAAAACAAAAGAAAGCATTACTAACTTTAGTACTTACAGCTCTATTTAGTGCACTATGCTTTATAGGAGTGTTAATTAGAATACCACTACCTACAGGAGCATTTGTACATTTAGGTAATATGATTTGTATATTAGCAAGTCTTTTAATTGGGGGAATATATGGAGGTATAGCAGGAAGTCTTGGAATGGGTTTATTTGATTTAACTCATGGATATGGTGGCCCTGGATTAGTTAGAACATTTATTTTAAAGTTCTTTATGGGGTTAATCGCAGGATTAATATTTAAGCTAATTTTAAAGAAAAAACTAAATGTTAAAAAACTAACAATTATTTTTGTTATTATACTTTCTTTAGTATTTATAACACTACTAACATTATCTATAATAAGTTACAATAATGGCTTTGTTGTCACATATACTAAAAATGGAGAACTTGTTACAAAGACAGTTGTTATTAAATGGATTATTCCACTATTTGTTGGTGTTATGTTAGTTTTAAGTATAGTTGATTTAATCTTAGAGAAAAAGCTTGGAAAGCTAGCTGGAGCTGCTTTAATTGCTTCAAGCTGTGCTGTAGCATTTAATACATTTGGTGAGGTATATGTTAAAGCATTATTATATTATGTATTAAGTTCATCATATGGTAGTTTTAATGATGCATATTTATATGCCGTTGCAGAACTTCCAGCAACTATACTTACAAGTGTATTAACAGTTAGTATAATAGGATTTATATATTACCCAATATATAGAGCAACAAAAGAGTTTAATCCTATTGATTACGCATCTAAATATCTTGATGAAAAAGAAAATATAACTGATGCTGAAAAAGAATTTGAAAGTGAAATAGAAAAAGAAAAGGATGCTACTAATTAGCATCCTTTCTTATTTTATTATCATTTATATCTATTTCACCACTATTAATCATTTTAATAGTTAATTCGGCAATTTTAGGATCAAATTGACTTCCTGCACAAGTTTCTAATTCTTCAAGTATTACTTCTTTTGGAAGTCTTTTTCTATAGCATCTATCACTACTCATCGCATCAAGTGCATCAGCTACTGCTATTATTCTAGCACAAAGAGGAATTTCTTCACCTTTTAATCCTTTAGGATAACCTGCCCCATCCCATCTTTCATGATGATACATGGCACCATCTTTTATACCTTCAATTGATGTAAAGTTTTCAAGTGCTAAACCACCATTAGTAGTATGAGTTTTCATAATATTATATTCTCCATCAGTTAATTTAGATGGCTTACTTAATATATCATCTTCTATTAATAACTTACCACAATCATGCATTAGGGCAATATATGCTATATTTCTAACAAAATCATCTGATAAACCAAGTTTTCTAGCTATTTTTACTGAATAATAAGATACTCTTGCTGAATGATCTTTTGTATATGGATCTTTAAAGTCAATTAAACTAGCAAATGTATTCATTGATTCACTAATAATACTATATGTATGAGCTCTAAATTTTTCAAAATGTCTTTCTCTAAGTCTAAATACAACATATGAAATTAAGAAAGCAGTATATGAGAATAATACTAATAATACAACCCAGAATAATGAATAAGATGTAACTACTCTATGAGGTGTACCACTTAATATAAAATTGAAACTTGAAAAATCATCTTCAGTTATTTCATTTTTCACAATAAGTATAAAGCCAAATGCATTTGTTTCAGTTGGTTTTACATCTTTTAAAGTAATATCTTTATTTGGAGTAATAGTAATTTTCTTTTCATCAACAGTTGGTTCTACATTCCAAAAACTATCAATCTTAATAAGTTCAAATTTATCACTAGCAAAATCTATTGTAAGCGTCCAATCTTTTAAATCATATTTAGTAGAATCTTTAATTGTAAAATCAAATTGTTGGCCATAATTTTCATTTAAAGTATGGGCATCATTAACCCAAGTTTTTGAAATACTCAAATTAAGACTATAATCATTATATTCTTTATTGATTACTCCATTATGATTTTCTGTTTTACTGTTTTTCAAAATTACATAGGTAAAAAAGGCAACTGTTAAAACAATTACACAAACAAAAGAAATTATTAAATAAATAATACCTTTTCTTCTTCTTTTCATAACGGCCTCCACTACTGCATATACTATATTAACATTTGATTGTTAATATATTGTTAAAAATTCTAATTTTTATTCATTACCTTCAATCATTCCATAATCTTTATCTAATACTAGATGAATATCATAGTCGCCAAATTCTTTTTCTAATGCTTCTTTTACATTAGCATAAACTATATCAGAATTTGTTGTTTTATAGCTAATGATTATATCAATACTTATTATTTTTTTATTTAAATTAACATAAAAACCATGTGATTGAATTACTTCACTAAAATTAGAAACTACATTTAATACTTTCTCTTTAATTACTCTTTCATCTTCAGTTAAAACATTAGATGCATATATTCCTACAGTCATAATAGTTTTAAACTTAATATAGCATAAATAAGCGATATTTCGTTCTAGCTCTTGTATTTCTTTTGCGCTAATATCATCTCTAACTTCTACATGTACACTACCTATATTTCTATCAACACCATAATTATTAATTATTAAATCATATACACCTTTAACTTCATCAACTTCTAAAATAGATTTAGTTATTTCATTTAAAAATTCACTATCTTGTTTTTCACCTATTATTTTAGATACTGATTCTTTTAAAACTTCAAAAGCACTTCTAATAATGAATAAACCAATTAATATACCTACATATCCTTCTAAATATAATCCAGCAAAATAACTAATAATTGCGGCTACTAAAGCTGATGTACTTAATAAAGCATCAAATAAAGCATCAAGGCTACTTGCTTTTAGGGCATCACTATTAGTTATTTTTGCTTTATGTCTAAAATATAGTCCTAGAGCTAGCTTAATAACTATAGCTATACCTAAAATTATTAATGAATAAATGCTATAATTTGATTCTTCTTTATCTATTAAGCTTTTAATAGATTCATAAATTGCCATAACACCAGCAAATAAAATAATTAATCCTATAATTGATGATGATAAGAATTCTATTCTACCATATCCATATGGATGTTTTTTTGTTGGCTCTTTACTTGATAATTTTACACCTAAAATAGTAACAATACTACTAATTGCATCAGTTAAGTTATTTATACCATCAACTATAATTGATATTGAACTAGCTATTATACCAATTATAATTTTAGCAATAACTAACAATATATTACCTATTATTCCTACTATACTAGTTTTTATTATTTCTTTTTCTCTATTCATAGCGTTCACCTACTTTTTAATTATATCAAACTATTTATTAAAATAGAATAATAACGATAAATTAAATATAAATTGAATAATTTATAATTAAAAAGTATAATATAAGTGTATTGTCATTATATTAAAGGGGTGATAGTTTTGAAAAAACATCGTAGACGTTTTTTTAATAAGTATCATGTAATTGCACTATTATCCATTGTAGCATTCTATATGGTTTTAGTATTAGTATGTTATATTGCGTTAAAAAATAGTGGCGAAGAATATTCTTTTTTAGATGTATTACTAATTAATATTCTTACAATTACAGGTAACGATTATGAATTTATAACTACTCCAGGAGCAAGACTAATAGGTATACTTTTCTTATTCTTAAGTTTATTCTTATTATCAATGCTTACAGGTTATATTTCATCATTATTAGTTGATAGAAAATTAAACTCTAAGAGGGGGCTTAAGAAAATGCAAAATCTAAAGAAACATATAATTATTTGTGGCTGGAAAAATGATATAAAATCGCTAATTGCAGACATTTTAAGAAAAAACAAAAAACTACCTATAGAACAAATAGTATTAGTTACAAATGTTGATATAGATAAAATTCAAGCATTAAGAGATGATCCACAGTTAAAAGGATTAAACATATTAAAAGGTGATTATACTTTAGAACAAACTCTAAATAATGTTAGCGCAAAATATGCATCTAAAGTATTAATTTTAGGAGAAAACTTAGATAACTTAGATGCTGAATTAATAGATTCGAGAGTATTTGTAACTGCCTTAATGTTTAGAAATATGAATTCAAGATGTCATATATGTGCTGAAGTTAAAACAGAGCGTTATAAAAATTATCTTGTTGCGCAAAATTGTGCTGAAGTAATTTATACAGATGAATACACAAGATATATTTTATCTACTTCTACTAACTATAGTGGTATATCAAAAGTATTATCAAGCTTCCTAGATAATGGTGATGGTAAGAGTGTACAAATAGAAAAAATTAGTAATGAATGGCTTGGTAAAAAATATATTGATTTATTTGAATACTATAAAAAAGAAAAAAATATATTAGTAATCGGTATACTTGAAAATATGGGTGTAGAAAAAGAATTAAAACATGAAATTCTTGCTGAAGCTCAAAAGTCTACTAATTATGGTGAAATTATTCAAAAAATGCGTACAGTTAAAACTCTAGAAACTAATCGTCCTCTTTTAAACCCAGATGATGATTATATTTTAGAAAGAAATATGGGAATAATATTTATAGGGGAGGAAATATAATGAGTATAATTGAAGAATTAAAAAGATTTCCTCTACTAAAAAATTTAAGTGAGGAAGATTTAGAAGCTTTAGTAACTTATGTTAAAGAAGAAACATTTGAAGAAAATGAGAATATAATTAAAGAAGGCGAAATAGGAGATACATTATACATTCTAATTGAAGGAAAAGTTGATGTTATTAAAACTACTATTTACGATGATGAATATGTATGTGCTAGCTTAAATGATAAAATGAACTGTCTATTTGGTGAAATGGCTGTAATAGATAACGATAAGCGTAGTGCAACAATAAAAGCAAAAACAAAATGTATTACTCTATCTTTAAATAGAGAGGGATTCAATGATTTTTGTAATAAACATCCTCATGCAGGAATAGAATTATTAAAACTAATGAATACTAATATCGTTAGAAATTTAAGAATTGAAAACGATAATTTAAAGCTTGTATATCAAGCATTAATTGAAGAAATAGAAAATGATTAGGAGTATCTAAAATGTTTAAGGTTGATGAATTACTATTATTAGAAAATTTAACATATTTTCCCGATTTAAAGCCATTTTCATCAGTCTTAAATGCTGATGGATTAACTGTTAGAGAATATCTTAATAGTATAGATAAAGATATAATCGTTGATGAAGATGATTATGCAAGCTATATGACAGGATTAGATTTTAGAAATTTAATGCTTGCCATAAAGAAAAATAGAGAATTATTAAACTGTATAATTATGGAACCACACTTTGATAGTGCTTATGGTGGTGGCGGTGGAGTATCATGTGTATTTATAAATTCAAATACTAGTGAAGCTGTTGTAGCATTCCGTGGTACTGCCTTAAATGAATGGCAAGATGATTTTGTTGGCGCAAATCAAATAGATTCCTTACAACAAATCAATGCCCTAGAATGGTATAAATTAGTCTATTCAAAACTACATTTAGAAAACTATCAAGTCACAGTTATAGGTCATTCTAAAGGTGGTAATAAAGCTAAATATATTACTGTTTTAAATAATACAGTAAATAGATGTGTATCTTTTGATGGACAAGGTTTCTCTGATAAATTTATCGACTTCTATAAAAAAGAAATACTTGATAGACAAAAAATAATCGAAAATCATAATGTTGATTTCGATTATGTTAATATTCTATTAAATGATATAGGAAAAAAGACATATTATATCGGTTTTGATTATGGTAGAGGAGGATTTGCTGAAAGTCACTGTCCAAATACTTTCTTTAACTTTAAAGAAAATGGAGAATACTCCCTAGAGGTTAATCCTAATGGCCAACGTGTTGAAATGCAAGAATTAGATCAGTTTATTAATAGCTTAATAAGATCTAATATAAGTGAAAAAGAAAAAACAGAAACTACAGAACTAGTAGGTGCCTTAGTAGGAAAAGCCTTTAATATTGGTGGTGGAGAAAATACTACTAATGAATATATTAACTTCTTCTGTGATACAGTAGGTAATGATAAGTATATTGATAATGCGGCATTCTTACTTACATTCTGTATTAAATATGCAAAACAAAATAAAGATTTCTTAAGTGCTATAAAAACAATACTTACTCATTTTAAAGCTGAAGGTATTTTAAAGACTGTTTGTATGTTTGAAGAATTAGTTAATTCAAAGAAATTAAATAGATTGATTAATCTATCTAACTTCTTAGTTTTACATGTTCATGGTATTGTTGTTAAAAAGATACAATCAATTGCTAGAAAAAAATATAATGTAGAATTAACTAAAGACCAAATAAATAAAGTATTAACTATAGTTTCTATGGTTAAAAATATGCTTAAGACTTTAGAGCTTAATATGGATGGATCAGATATATCACTTGAAAATGAATTAGTTGATTTAGATGAAGTATTACCTGAAAACTTAAATATAGTAGTTCTTGCAGGTGGATTATCTAATGAAAGAAATATAAGCTTAAAAACAGGTTTTGAAGTATATGACCAGTTAAAAGAACTTGGACATAATGTAATTTTATTAGATTCATTTATGGGCTATGGTACAAATGAAGAGGTAATAGAAAACGCCTTTACTACGCCATATAAATATACTTTGGAGCGTATGGATATAAGTTTAGAGGTTCCTGATTTATGGGCAGTTAAAAAAAGAAGAGTTGATCAATCAGATTCTTATTTTGGACCAAATGTACTTCAAATATGTAGGCAAAGTGATATAGTATTTATTGCTCTACATGGAGCAAATGGAGAAAACGGAAAAGTACAAGCTACATTTGATTTGCTTGGAATAGATTATACTGGTAATGACTACTTCTCTAGTGCTATATCAAGTAATAAAATGGTAGCAAAAGATATTATGATTGATAATAAAATACCTACTCCAAGAGGATATTTAGTACATAAAAATGAAAGTAGTATTGATCCACAAAATTATGGATTAAAATATCCATTAATTGTTAAGCCTAATAATGGTGGAATTGGTTTAGGTATAAATATAGTAAGCGATAAATTAAGCTATGAAAAAGCATTAAAGGAAGCTTTTAGATGGGAAAATGAAATATTAGTTGAAGAATATATTAGGGGTAGAGAATTTGCGGTAAGTATTTTAGATGGAATAGTACTACCTATAGTTGAAGTATTACCACTTAATACAAGCGATAATGAATATGGTTTATCAATTAGTGGTGAACGTACTAAAAAGTGTCCTGCAAAAATAAGTAAAGAATTAGAAAGAAAAATAAAAGAAACTGCCCTAACAGTAAGTAAAATCTTAAAGCTTAATTGTTATGCTAAAGTTGATTTTATAGTTAAGGATGATGAATCATTTTATTGTCTTGAATGTGATTCACAGCCTAGATTAAATAAAGATTCTCATATAATTCTATCTGCACAAAATGCAAACATTTCATTTAGTGATTTTTGTAAGAGAATTTTAGAATTAAGTTTATTAAAAAAATAACTTGGAAATCCAAGTTATTTTTTCTCTTTAAATGCATATATTATATCTTTTGCTCTATTTATTGTATCAGTAAAATCTGTTTTTTGTTTTATTAGGAAATTGGCGTAATCATAACATTTTTTATCTCCCTTTAAAGCAAAATAATCCATCAAAATTCTTGCATTAAATACATTTTGATATAAAACTCTATTATTTAAATTAAACATCTTTTCAATATCAGCAATATCTTTATCACTATATATATCAATAAATATTTCAAGAGAATTAATATCTTCTTTTGATAAGCTCTTATATTGTTTATATGTTTTTAATTTTTCTTTTGCTTCATCAAAGTTCTTCTTCTTTGCTAGATAAACAACATTTAAAAAATAGAATGCTTGTAGATATCTATTATCTGTAGGTAATGTAACACGCTCATATTCTCTAAATGCTTTCTTTTCATCTACTAAAAATAAAAAATTAGTATTAAGTATTCTAAGGTAATTTTTAACTTCATTATTTAATTTTTTATTATCCATAAAATCTTGATATTTAAACATGAACTTTTCATACTTACAATTTTTATAGAAGTTTTCAAGTGTCTTTGTTAAATCATCGTTTAGTGCCATAGTTTCACCCCATTATTAATAAATATATTGCATAACCATATATATTATATCATAACTATTTAAAAAAAATTAGTTTTAATTGAAAACGTTATCGTATACAAAAAAAACTAAAAAGTGTTGACATAAAAACATTTAAGCATTAAAATATAGGCATAACTTGAGAAAAGTCCAAGTGAGTTTTGTAAAGATTGCATCTAGAATTTGCATGAGTATATTTTACAATAAAGACCACTTGGTGTGGTTTTTCTTTTTCAAGGCTTCTTGATAATGGTAAAGATTACACCAGTATTTGGTGTATGAGTATATTATTTGATAGAGCCTTGTAGGCTCTTTTCTTTTAGTTAAATATATTAATAAATAAGGAGATAAAAAAATGAAAAAATTATTATTAGCTGTATTAACAGGTGCTGCTGCAATTAGCTTAGCTGCTTGTGGCAAAAAAAGTAACAAGTTAGTAATTGGTACTAACGCTGCATTCCCACCATTCGAATATAAGGATGCTGATGGAAAAATTACTGGTTTTGATATGGAATTAATCCAAGCTTATGGTAAATCAGTAAATAAGGAAGTAGAAATCAAAGATATGGATTTTGATGCTGCTTTAACAAGTGCTTCAACAGGAAAAATTGATATCGCTATTGCTGGTATCACAAAAAATGCAAAGAGAGAAGAAACATTATCATTCTCTGATGCTTATTATGCATCAAACCAAGTTGTTATTTGTAAGCAAGGTTCTACTTATTCAACATTAACAACTGAAGATGAAATATTAAGTGCTCTTGAAGGTAAGACAATTGGATGCCAAAGAGCAACAACTGGTCAATTCTACATTGAAGGTGATAAAGACTGGGGATTCGATGGAATCAAAGATGCTACTGCTAAACCATATGATAATGGTGGACTTGCAATTAAAGATTTAAACGATGGTAAAATTGATGCTGTTATTCTTGATGAAGCTCCAGCTAAAAACATCGTAGCTAAGAGTTATTCTTCTACTCTTACAATCTTAGAAACTGCTTTAACTCAAGAAGAATATGCAATCGCTGTTAAGAAAGGTAATACTGAATTAGTTAAATCATTAAATGAATTCATTAAGACTATTAAAGAAAACGGCGAATACAATAAATTACTAGAAAAATATTTCGGATAATTAGTATTCTTTAATTAAAATAAAATTAGAAGCAGAAATGCTTCTTTTTTTAAATAAATATTTTCTTATTATGGTATAATAAGATTTAGGAGATGAGATTTAGTGGAAAAAGCAAAGAAAATTTTATTTGCTGGCGCACAAATCATATCAGTTGTAGGTGCAATTGGATGGCTTATAGGCTCAATCTTGAGCTACTGCTTTTCCGTTGATCCAACAAATGCTGGTTCTAAATCAGTATTAGCAGGATTAAGTTTAATGTATCTAATCTTTAGTATCCTATTTATGGTTAATGCTATTTTAAGTTATCTAGGTAAAGAAAGATACAGTAAGAAACTAATGATACTGAATATGATATTTGGTTTTCTTAGCGTTCAGCTTAATGCCATAGGAGCAATCTTTGGTTTAATAATTAAATATAAAAATATACCAGTTAGTTCTAGTCCAAATAAAAAGATGAGCAAAGAAACTATTGTATTAATTGTTATGTTACTTACTTTAGCATTTGTTTTAGTTTTACTATCTATTATAAATAGAACTGATCTAGCAAATAGATTTAATAATAGTTTTTCTAAAGGTAATATTTCCTCTATCAAAAATGGTTTAAGAATTACCGTAGTTATATCAGTATTTGGCTTTATTATTGGATTATTGCTTGGTTTAATAACTTGTTTAGTTGAAGGATTAAGAAGTCAAAATTCTTTTGTTTTAGGTGTTAAACAAGTATTTAAAGCTTATGTTAGTATATGTAGAGGTACTCCTACCGTTGTACAACTATTAATAATTTATTTCATAGTTTTTGCGACATATAGAGGGCCTGAAATCATTATCGCTATACTTGCATTTGGTCTAAACAGTGGTGCTTATATTGCTGAAATATTACGTGGTGGTATAAATTCTGTTCCAGTAGGTCAAATGGAAGCTGGACGTAGTTTAGGCTTACCTTATAGTAGAGTAATGATTAGGGTTGTTTTCCCACAAGCAATTAAAAACTGCTTACCTTCTTTAGGTAATGAATTTATTACATTAATAAAAGAAACATCAGTTGCTTCTTTCATTGCGATAATCGATTTAACAAACGCCATGAAACATATAGCTGATGCTTCATATGACTATACTTTAGTATATCTAGTAATGGGTGTAATCTACTTTACTATTGTGCTTGGTGTATCATATCTATTAAAATTGCTAGAAAAGAGTTTGAATAAAAATGCGAGATAAATTATATATACATATAGATAAAAAGGAGGTGCACTTCTAATGGGATCATGTAGATGCAAAATGTGTGGCGGTCAAATCCATTATTCTGAAGATTGTTCTGTCGCTACATGTGAATTTTGTGGAACTGAACAAACTATTGTAAAGGTCAATGATGAAAGACAACTTAAATTATTTGAAAGAGCAAATAGTTTAAGATTACAGAATGAATTTGATAAAGCACAAACCACTTATGAAAACATACTAATCGATAATCCAAACAACGCTGAAGCGCATTGGGGTATATGCCTTTGCCGTTATGGTATTGAATATGTCGATGACAAAAAAACAAACAAAAAAATACCAACATGTCATAGAACAGTTATAAATAGTATATTTAAAGACATAGATTATACTGAAACAATTAAGAACGCAGATGTAGTTGCAAAGAAAGTATATAAAAATGAAGCTGAAGTAATTAATAATATTCAAAAAAGTATTCTTTCCATATCTCAAAAAGAAAACCCATATGATATTTTTATTTGTTATAAAGAAACAGATGAAAATGGAGATAGAACTAAAGATTCTGTTTATGCGCAAGATATATATGACGAATTAACAAGAAATGGCTACAAAGTGTTCTTTTCTAAAATAACATTAGAGTCAAAAATAGGGTCAGAATATGAACCAATAATATATGCAGCATTAACTAGTTCAAAAGTTATGCTTGCCGTAGGATCAAAGATAGATTATTATAATTCACCATGGGTAAAAAACGAATGGGGAAGATTCTTGTCCTTTATGAAGGATGAGCGTGGTAAATATCTAATACCTTGCTATTTCGATATGAAACCTTCTGAAATGCCAGAAGAGTTTGCTATGTTACAATCACAAGACTTATCGAAGATAGGGTATATGCAAGATCTAACAAGAGGTATTGATAAGTTATTTAATAAAACTTATGGTTCTTCTTCTATAAGAAACATCAGATCAGTTCCTAAAAACACTGAAGTTGATAGCCAACAATCAAATGAAGAATCAGACGAATTAGAAGCCATTATAGAAGTAAGACACTTAACTAAGAACTTCGGTGCTCTTCAAGTATTAAATGATATTACTGAAACTATCTATGAAGGCGACATTGATGTAATCATTGGACCTTCTGGTGGAGGTAAATCAACATTCTTAAGATGCTTAAACGTCTTAGAAGATCCAACAAGTGGACAAATAGTATTTTTAGGAAAAGATTTAACTGACTTAAAAATAGATATTAATTATTGTAGAAGAAATATTGGAATGGTATTCCAACAATTCAATTTATTTGAGAATTTGACAGTACTTAAAAACATTATGTTAGCTCCTGTAATTGTAGGTAAATACAAATTAAAAGAAGCTAAAAAGAATAATAAAAAGATGGAAAAGTATAATGCTTATCTAGAAGCAAATAAGGATAAGATATACGCTAAAATTGATGATGAAAAAGCGCGTAACCAAGCAATTATCGATGAAACAAGACCACTACTTAAAGAAATAGAAGAAAAGTGGGAAGCAACAAAGTCAACAATTGAGAGAAAAGGAAAATTATTTGTCACTTATGATAAAGAATTAACTAATCAAAAACTTAAACTTACAACAAAAATAGAAAATGCTGAAAGAAAGATTGATAGATTAGTTTATCCTACTCCTCTTGAATACATTGACTTACCTTATAAGAATAAAAAAGAGATTAAAGAAGCTGCATATAATAAGGCAATGGAATTATTAAAGCGTATAGGTCTAGAAGATAAGGCAAATAAATATCCATCTACTTTATCAGGTGGACAAAAACAAAGAATTGCGATTGTTAGAGCTCTTGCGATGAATCCTAAAGTAATGTTATTTGATGAACCTACTAGTGCTCTTGACCCTGAAATGGTTGGAGAAGTATTACAATTAATTAAAGACATTGCTAATACAGGTATGACTATGGTTATAGTTACTCATGAAATGGGCTTTGCTAAGGAAGTAGGAACAAGAGTAATGTTTATGGATCAAGGAGTTATAGCTGAACAAGGTACTCCTAGTGAAATATTCAATAATCCAAAGAGTCCTAGACTTAAAGAGTTCTTAAGTAAAGTATTGATTTAATTAAAAAATATATTATAATAAAAGTAGGAAGCTAATCATTTAGCTACTCCTGAATTCTTTGAATAACAAGAGAGCACCGGTCTGAACGGTGCTTTCATTTTCTCTTGTTATCCTTGAAAAATAAGAATTACTTCTTATTTCTATTAATGTAGTAAATTATTATAGTAAAAACTATATTAATTATTACACCTATCAAGTAAAACATGATAGAAAATCCTCCATAGTTAAAAGTGGAGGATTTTTCTTTTGATAACTCATAAGAATCACCTCCCTTTAAAGGAGTAGCACCGGCAAGCGGCTGATAGCTTCCTGTAAATAATTATATACTAAAAACTAGTAGAAATTAAGAAAAATTTTTATTTTTCAAAAAATACTGATTTTCCCATAATTTAGCCTTTTTTAGCGGGTAATAAATGGTAAATTTTATCAAAAAAAAGCATATAAAAAGCATGGATTAACTCCATGCTTTTGCTTACTTAATTTCAATATATTTCTTTTCAGGAGCCTTAGCTTCAGTCTTCTTAATATTTAAAGTTAATACTCCATCATTAAGCTTAGCATCAATGTCTTCTTCTTTTACATTATCTCCAACATAATAGCTACGCTCATATTCGCCATAATATCTTTCTTTTCTGATGTACTTATCATTTTCATCATCATTCTTTTCAATCTTAGCTTCAATTGTTAAGTAACCATCATTTAAAGACATCTTGACGTCTTCCTTCTTAATCTCTGGCATATCAATTTTCATTTCATAGAAGCCATCATGATCAATTATATCAGTCTTCATCACCTCGTTATACTTGGCGTTTCTATCTAATCCGAAGAAATCATTAAAGAATGGGTCGAATAAATCGAAATAATTTCTGTTGTTGTATCTTGCAACATTGTTTCTCATATAAATCACTCCTTTATGATTATTAGCACTCGTTACTTCCGATTGCTAACTATATTATATAACACATTTTTAGCACTGTCAATAGTTGAGTGCTAATTTTTTTAAAAAAAATAAAATAGTCTATAAAAGACTATCTTATAATAAACTTATAGCAATAGAAGTATAAACATATACTGCTACTAATAAAATTGTTAGACTTATAGATAATAAAAGAATAAAAAATGGTTTTTTGCTTTTTACTTTTCTAATTTTAGAAATTATAAACCCAGGTATTCCACTTCCAACAGCAGCAATTCCAAATATCAAAGAAAATAAATATGATAATTCAATTATAAGAAGAGTCAAAGCAGGAAGTTCTGAATTATGAAAATTTCTTAAAACTAGTGTTATAAAAATTAAGAATAAACCATAACCGACAATAGAAAATAATAAGCTTAATTTAATACATGGATGTATTTTTAAGTATCTTCTATCACTGTAATTATCTGAATATACATCATTTTCTTTTATAGTATATCTAGTTATTTCAAATCCACAGTTAGGACAAAACTTATCATCATCGTTTATTTCTCTACCACATTTAGTACAATATTTCATTTTCCTATTCTCCGTAATATTGCATTATAGCTACATAAATAATAAATGTTATTAAGAAGTTCAAAATAGCAACAACTATTCCTGCGATAGCCATACCACGCCCATCACCATTCATAGTTTTAGACTTATTTAATCCAACAATAGATAAAATTAATCCGACCATTGGTGAGAAGAAAGCTACGACAAATCCAGCTATAGCTAATCCGTTTTTTCTTGCATATTGGTGTTGATAATTATTATCATATGAATTATTAAAACTTAAATTATCATTTCTTATTTCTTCTTTTTCTTCTTCTAATTTACTACCACAAAAGTAACAGTAATCGTCATCATCAGCAAGTTGTGCTCCACATTTCTTACAATGTTTCATATAGCCCCTCCTAACATTAATTAAATAATCAAATATTTATTAATTTTCTTCATTAAGAATTAAATATGCTTCTTTCATTAGATCAAATGCTTTATTTAAATCTTTTTCAACTCCAAGACCATTCTTATAGCAATTCGCAAGTGAAAAATATGCTTCACTATATTTATATTCTTTGGCTTTATTAAAATACTCTATAGCTTTTTTAATATTCTTATCAAAGCCATTATTACCATTTAAATAATTAAAACCTATTTCATATATAGCATCAGGAATCTTAAATTCATCTGCGGCTTTATGCAATAATTCTTTAGATAAATCTAAATTTTGTTTTTCATAGAATATATTTTCATATATTACACCTTGCATATATATAGAATAACCATTATTACATAATTTATAATATTCCATTGCTTTATTTAAGTCTTCTTTATCAAAATAATAAATATCCGCAAGATAAGAATAAGCCTCAACTACGCCATCTTTTGCATATTTTAAACATAATTCTTCCTTTTTTAATAAGTTATCATTATCTAGTTTTTCTATTAATCCATCTAATTCTTTTAATTTACTCATATAATCCTCCTATTTAAATTCCTCTAAATCATATTCTAAAGCGAATGCTTTAACATAATTATTAATTAATTCTTTTTGTTTATCTTTATCTAAGTTTTCTAATTCATCAGCTAATCTATAGCCTAATACCTTTAAGCTTTTTTTTAAATCATCATATTCTAATTTATCACTTACAAACATTAAGCATGTAGCACAGAATAATTTTTCTTTTGAATAGCCTTCTTTTTTTAGAGATTCAATTGTTACATAGATTTCTTCTAAAGTCATAATAATTACCTCTTTTATATTATATCATAATTAATAAGAAAGGAGTATGAAATTCATACTCCTAAAATATTATCTATCTTCTCTAAAGTAATTTGTACCAAGTGCTTGAGGTGGTTGAACATTCTTTCCACCAAAGATACTTGTGATAATTAATACAATTATAGCAACTACATATGGAAGCATCTTTATAACTTCTTTCATTACATTACTAACAGTTATAACACTTGAGTAAGGTAATTGATAAAGTAGTGCAAAGACAAATGAACCAATTATTGCGATATTTGGTCTCCATATAGAGAATATTACAAGTGCTACAGAAATCCATCCTAAGCCTTCAATAGAGACTGCTTGTTCAAATGTTCCACCCATTTGAACCATTATATAAGTTAAACCACCAAACGCTGCTATAGCGCCACCTACTATTGTTGCGGCATATCTATATTTAGTAACACTTATACCTGCAGCATCTGCTGTAGCTGGGTTTTCACCAACAGCTCTAAGCCTTAATCCTGTCTTTGTTTTCTTTAAGAATAAATATGCTAGTATAGCAATGATAATGGCTAAATAAACCAAAAATCCATGTCCAAAGAATATTCTTAAGAAAGCATTAGATTTATCAGTTACAGGGAATATTTTTAAGAAACATTTATTAGCAACATTCATTAAAACAGTTCTATCAATTTTAGTTCCAAAATAGTTAGCAGCCGCAACACCAAATGTTGTAATTGCAAGTCCTGTAATATTTTGATTACTTCTAAGTGATACAGTTAAGAAGCTATATAATAAACCAATTAAACCACCAAATATAATTGTAAATATTATAGCTATAAGTATAATCCAAATATATGCCATAACATTATTTGAACCTACCATCTTATATGCTAGATGAACTCCAGCACATCCACCTATACCGCCAAAGCACATAATACCTGGTGTACCTAAGTTTAAGTGTCCTGATTTTTCTGTTATGATTTCACCTAGTGAACCATATAGAAATACTGCAAATATTGCGATTGATGAAATAATTAATGTAATCATTATTCAGCATCCTCCTTTTCTATATTTCCACTATTATTTGAAATCTCTAAGTGTTCAGCAGATTCTTCTAACTCAACTCTTGATTTTTCTTCTTCCTTGGTTTCTTCTTTTATTTCTTCTTTCTTTCTTCTAAATATCTTATATACTACAAAATCGCATACCATTCCAAAGAAAGCATTAATATTAGAACATATTATACCAAAGAAATTAACAAACTTATTGTCGATATCTTTAGTTTCTTTATCACCATATTTTTCAATTTGTGCATAATATTTTTTGATTTTTTCTTCTAATGCTTTTATTTTCTTTTCATTAGCAACTGGATCACTTTGTAATTCTTCAATTAATTTATTACACTCATCAATTTTCTTTTTCTTTTCTAAAGCATAAGTTTCAAATTCTTTTCTTCTAAATAATATTTTGTATCTAGAGAAGAATGTACAACCAATAATAAAGAAAATAAATATTGATGTTACTATTAGAGGAATAGAGTCATTTGCTTGACCAATATTTGATAATAATTCAGTTGATCCTCTCTTTAAGAAAATAACTAAGAATGCTGTTAAAATCATAAAGTAAGGATTAAAGTTAGCAAGCCATACAACAATAATTGCTGTAAATCCTTGTCCACCAAGTGTGCTAGTATTTACAACATGGTTAAGACCATTTGTAAGCATAAAACCTACTAAACCACATATAGCACCTGATAATATTAAAGTTCTAATAACAACCTTTTTAACATTTATACCAACATATTTTGCAGTATTAACTGATTCACCAACTAGCGATAATTCAAAACCATGTTTCATCTTTTTAATATATATAGCAACAAATGCTACTAATAATGCTGTAATAATTACAAGTGTTAAATATTCATGAATCATTGGAAGTTCACCTGAATAAATATTAGGTAATGTATTACTTCCACCTGTTGAATATTTATTAATAAATATAGAAACACATTGTATTGCAATGTAGTTCATCATTAAAGTAAATAATATTTCATTTGTATTCCATAATGCCTTAAATATAGCTGGAATAACTGCCCATACTACGCCTGCTAAAACCGCACAAACTAGCGATATTATTGCAAGTAATGGATCAGGCATTTTATCATGCATGAAATATAAGCACATATATGCTGCAAGAGCACCAATTAAAGCTTGTCCATCAGCACCTGTATTCCAGAATTTCATTTTAAATGCTGGAAGTAAAGCTAAACCTAAAGATAATAATATTGCTATTTCTTTTAGCGCATCCCAAAAACTATAACTTGCAAATGTACCAGTAAATAAGGATCCAATAAAAGTAAATGGATTACAACCTAAAGTTATAGCAAGTAGTATTGATGAAACTACTAGTGCTAAAACAATTGCCGTAGTTTTTATTCCAATTAATTTTGATGTTTTTACATTATCTCTTTTAACGATATGGAATAATGGATCTTTCTTTTCTTTAGTTTTCTCCATTATCACTCACCTCCATATCTTCTTCTCCTAATTTCTTCCACTCTTCTTCAGTAAGTTGAGAGTCTTTAGCAAGACCCCAAGGTCTTTCACTTTGTTCTTCAAGAAGGTTAAGAGATCCTGTCATCATTAAACCTAATTTTTCTTTTGTTGTTTTTGCCGCATGAACTACACCCATTACTTCACCATGACATAAAACTAGGATTTTATCACATAATGCAAGCATAACATCTAAGTCTTCACCAACAAATAGAATTCCAACACCTTTTTTCTTTTGTTCATTTAAAATGTCATATATAGCATAACTTGAGTTAATATCAAGTCCTCTAACAGGATATGCTGTGACTATAACATTAGGATTTGATCCTATTTCACGACCTACTAATACCTTTTGAACATTACCACCAGATAATCTTCTAATAGGTGTTTCAGTAGATGGAGTTACTACTTGTAATCTTTCAATTAAAGCTTCAGCTTCTGCTCTAGCTTTCTTTCTATCTACAAATATACCTTTAGCTTCACTATAATTTTTAAGCATCATATTATCAGTTATAGAAAATGATGGGGCTAAGCCCATACCAAGTCTATCTTCTGGTATGAAACTCATTGAAATACCTTTTTCAATTATTTGTTTAGGCTTAAGACCAATAATACTTTCACCTTTATGAGTAATCTTACCTGAAACAATAGGTCTAATACCAGCAATCGCTTCACAAAGCTCTTTTTGGCCACATCCTGAAATACCAGCAACCCCTAGCATTTCACCACCTCTAATATAGAAACTTACATTTTTAATGGCTTTAGATCCATCATCAGCATTTACTACTAAATCTCTAATTTCAAGTAATGGTCTATCAAAATCAGTTTTAGCTCTTTCAATTTTTAAATCTATCTTTTTACCAACCATCATTTCAGTTAGTTCTTTTTCACTAGTATCTTTTGTATCTACAGTACCAATATATCTACCTTTTCTAAGAATAGATACTCTATCAGATATTTCAAGTACTTCATTTAATTTATGTGTAATGATTACAATAGATTTTCCGTCTTCTTTCATTGCACGTAAAATATTAAATAATTTTTCTATTTCTTGTGGAGTTAATACAGCAGTTGGTTCATCCAAAATTAAGATATTTGCGCCACGATATAAAACTTTAATAATTTCAACAGTTTGTTTTTCTGATACGCTCATATCATATATTTTTTTCCTTGGATCAATGTCAAATCCATAACGATTTGCAATTTCGCTAACTTTCGCATTTACTTGTTTCATGTTAACTTTCTTTTCATCATTCATCCCAAGAATAATGTTTTCAGCAGCAGAAAAGATATCTACCAACTTAAAGTGTTGGTGGATCATACCAATACCATTGTCAAAAGCATCTTTAGGTGATTTAATTATTACTTCTTTACCATCAACATAAATATGACCACTATCAGGAAAATATATTCCACTAATCATATTCATCAAAGTAGTTTTACCACTACCATTTTCACCTAAAAGTGACAATATTTCGCCCTTTCTTACATTAAGATTAACATTCTTATTAGCAATTACCTTACTACCAAAAGTCTTAGTGATATTCTTAAGTTCAATTGCGTAATTCTCCATTATATCAACTCCTTAATAAAGCAATTAAAGGCGAAGCTTATAAAGCTCCGCCAATAGCTTTTTAGTTTTTAATTAATTATTTTTCTTCAGGAATGATTTCAGTGATTCCATCAATTCTAATGTCGAAGTATGGAGCACTTCTTAAATCTGATTCTTTGAAGATTCCATCAGTAATTGCTTCTGTATCAGGTTTTGGAGCATATTCTCCCTTATCATCTACATCATCATTAGAATTTACATTAGCAATATAACTAGTTAATTTTTCACCTTTAACTGTGAAGTTATTAGTATCAAATACATTTAATGCACCAGCCTTAAATGCAGCAATTGCAGTATCCATAGCCTTTTGAGTACCAGTAGCAGCAATTTCTGAAGCAGCAAATACTTCTACAGCACCATTAGAAACAGTACCTGTCCAGTCATAATCCATCTTTTCACCTTTTAGTACGCTATTGATGAAATATCTGAAGTAAGGTCTCCAGTTGATTCTTGATGAAGTTAAATAAGAATTAGTTAGACTCTTATTTTCTCCGTTATAGAATACGTTAGGAACTTTTTCAGTTTCACAAACTGATGGAGCACCTTGTGAGTCAGCATGTTGGCTGATTAGAACACACTTATCATCTTTAATTAATGTTTGAGCTGTTGTTCTTTCAGCATTTTCATCATACCATGAGTTAGTGTATCTTACCTTCATAGTAACACTTGGACATACTGATTTAGCTCCAAGATAGAATGAAGTATAACCAGATACTACTTCTGCATATGGGAATGCACCTACATAACCCATAACAGCTTCATCAGCAGTAATAGTGTTATTAGAAATCATTTCATTTAATTTCATACCAGCAGCGATACCTGCAGTATATCTACCTTCATAAATAGATGCGAATGCATTGTGGAAGTTAGCTAATTTTTCAGTATGAGCACTTGTTCCAGTTGCATGAGCGAATTCTACATCTTTGAATTCTTTAGCAGCTTGAATCATGAATGCTTCATGACCAAATGAGTCAGCGAAAATACCTTTGCATCCTTTCTTTGCTAATTCTTTAGCAGTTGAGTAGCATTCTTCGCCTTCATCAACATTTACTTTTAATACAGCTTGAACGCCAAGTTCTTTACAAACATCCTTTGCAGCATCAATGAAGTTCTTATCATAAGTTGATTTTTCATCATGTAAGAAGATGAATCCAAACTTATCTTTAGAACCACCACAAGCGCCTAGTGTTAGAGCAGCGGCACCAGTAAGAATTGCTAATAATAATTTTTTCATATTCTTTTTTCTCCTTTTTTATTCTGAACTTGTACATATTAAAAAGATTTATAAAATATTCTTACTCAAATCTCCTTATTTTCCTTTTCTTTTTCTTCTTTAAAGAAAAGTAAGAGTAATAAATACTAAAACAAATAAAGCTAATTAACTGTACTTATTCAGTTTTACAATATAAATATATCATAAGAAAATTATTATTTAAAGTATTTTAAATAAAAAATAATAATTCAAAACGTTTACAAAAAATAAAAAGTAGTCATAAAACTACTCTAAGACTACTTTCCCGTTTTTAAATTCTTTAATAATTGCTCCTGCTTCAACTTTAATTCCAAGGCTCTCAATTTTCTTTCTACCACCTTGAAATCCCTTTTCAATAACTACCGCAACACCTAATACATTAGCGCCTGCTTGATTACATAAATCAATTAAGCCAAGAGCTGCATTACCTTCAGCTAAAAAGTCATCAACTATTAAAACATTATCGCCTTTATTCAAATAGTTTTTAGCAACTGTAACAATACTTTCAGTTCCTCTAGTAAATGATTTAATATTTGTTTTATAAACAGTATTCATATCAACAGTTTTGCTTTTACTCTTTTTAGCAAAAACTACAGGTATATTATCATAATATCTTGCTACACCAATAGCAAATGCTATTCCACTAGCCTCAATAGTTAATATTTTAGTTACACCACTAAATTTACCACTTAAATATTTACATAAATTAAATAGTAATTCTGTATCTATTTGATGATTAATAAATGAATCTACTTTTAATATATCACTACCAATTACTACTCCATCTTTAAGTATTCTATTTTTTAAATCTTCCATAAAAACACATCCTTTATTAAAAAGGGAAAACACTTTTGTTTCCCCGTTTTTTTTATCCTTTTAAACCTCTTGTTTGTCTATCCATATCCTCAACTACAATATCATAGATTTCACCAAGTGTTCTACAATATTTCATAACATCCCATGGTTCATTTGTATGGAAATGTAATTTAATTAATTCATCATCTCCAGCAACAAGTAAGCAATCTCCTTTAAAATTGTTTAAGATGTAATCTCTAATAACATCCTCATCAAGGTCTTCACCTTCGATTAATAATTGTGTATCATATCTAAATTCAATCATAATAACCTCCTATACATATCCCGTGTGATTTAATTTATCATACGAAATATATTATAAAACTTTTATAATACATTTGCAAATTATTTGTTAAGTTGCTTATGATGAATGTCTACGATTTCATCAATTGCCTTCATTGAATTTAATATTTTTTTCATAATTATATCTATTTCGCTATTTTCTGTGTAATCAGATTTCGCAATAAAATCTACTCTCTTTTCATTTAAAAGAGTATTAGCCATATCGAACTTTCCATCAGCATAAACACAAATAGATTTACCCATATTAGCTTTAACTAATTTCATACAAGGTATATCAGTAATTCCATCAGCAATATATATCATATTTCTAAATGGAATTCTTCTTCTATCATTTTCAATATATTTATTTAGATCATTATCATTACTTACATCTAAAACACCTTTATTAATTCTAAATAAGAATTGTGTTTTAGTTGTATAATTTACAACAAGTTTTGGCCATATAGCTACACCATTAACATCATATAAAAATTCACAGGCATATATTTCTTTAAATTCATGCGCAATACCACTACCTTCTATTATTTCTTTTAAGCCGCTAGAAATAATATAGTGTTCTACTTCTATACCTATAGATTTACCATATTCATTAATACGCTTAAACCAAGATAATACACCAGGGAAAAATTCTATATTTTTACCTGCATCTTTAAATACATCCTTCTTTATTGGCATATCATGTTTTTTAGATTCTTTTATCATTAAATAAAGGTATGCAAGTATCTTATCCATATGCTCAGATTTGGCTAGTTCATCACATTTTCCCCAAAATTCATTACTTGATAAGCCTACACTTGGAATAAAACTATATTCTTGCATATCTTTAGTACATAAAGTCTTATCAAAGTCATACATAATTGCTACTTTCATGCTATCACCTCAACTTTATTTTACCATAAATAATGGGGTAAAACTAGAAAAAAAATAGGCCAAAGCCTATTCTTTTTTTGTGTTTGTTAGGGCATCATAAACATCCATATTATAACACTTTGCACGTGCTTCATTTAATATGGATTTAATACCACTTGCATCCATCTCAAATGCAATTGCAAGTTGCTTTATGCTATAGCCTTCACCATAGCCCATAAGTATGTCATACTCAAGAGTAGAAAGCATACTTTTTACTATTTCTGACCCGCTATATGGGTTTGTATCATAACTTGCAACTCTATCAAGTAATGTTGTATCATTTTCATCATCAATAGTGTTATCAAGTGTATAATGTAGGCTAATATCTAGCATACCCGCAAGGTTTTGAACCTGTCTTTTAGATAAACCCATAAGTGGATAAATATCTTCAAATTCAGGCTCTTTGTTGTTATCAACTTCAAATCTCGCGCAAAGCGCATAGTACTTGCAAAGCATTTCGTACTCACGCTTGCTTAAAGTATAAGGCATATACTCCATATATGCGTTACGCTTAAGTTCTGTAGTAATCCAGTACTTAGCATAACTTGCAAAAGGCACACCGCTATTTACATCATAACCGCGTACAGCCTTATCAACGGCATTCCAACACATACTAATAAGTTCATCAACTGTAAAGTTGTTAAGGTAGTTCTTACCAAATGTTGGAATTAACCTTAAGTTGTGCATAACAAGTTTTTCAACAAGTTCGTTGTACTCTTTAGTACCTTCAATTAGTGTATTAAGTTGTCTAAACATTTCTTTTAATGTTTCTTCAGGTAATGCAACAGTCTCTACATTGTCTAAAATACTCTTTTGGTTACGCATAAATAGCACCATCTCCTTTTAAATTTTAACCAAATTTGTTTATGTCAACCATTTTTAATTACAAAATGGCGTTTGTAGTAATATTGTAATACTATTTTTAAATATTGTCAATAGAAAAAGTAGACATTTTTTAACTTTTTTTGTTGACAATAGATTTTTAATATCAAAAATCTCTTTAATAAGCCTTTTATTGCATAGAAAAAGGCGATTAAAAAAATCGCCTCTAGCAATAAATTAGGTAGTTATTAATAGATAGATTAGATACATAATCATATCTTAATTCTTCTATTCTTTTCTTACGTTTGATTCTATCATTTCTAGAATCTTTATTGTCATCATATGACTTTTCGTCATTATAGTCATCATATACAAGTCTATCAGATAGATAACAATATAATCTCTGTTCTTGTATGTTATGACATTTAAAATAAGGATCGTTTAAGTTAATATTACACTGATTTTGATATTCTAAATAACTAACTTCATTAACATTTAATATAACATCATCTCTATTTTTCTTAACACGTGGCATGCCTTTAGCAATATCAGCTGCCTCTTTAGCGCTACTGGCAATAATTGGTAGTTCAATAGGTAAATAGTAATGTCTTCCAACATGACCACCTTTGCAAGTAACTATATAATATTTAGTTGTAATTTCCATAGATTAATCCTCCTTATTTTTTCTTTCTTTATTTCACCCAAAAAAATCGGGCGGTCATTAATACAATTATATACTTATGATAAAAACATCTTATTTAAGCCTTTTTTACTATTTTTATAACTATTATTTTCGTGTGCTTTTACATAAAATAAGCAAAAAAAAATAGAGAGTATAAACCCTCTATTTAAAATATATTTATTCAGCTATATTTTCTTCTACTATTGTTTTATCTAATACACTTATAAAATTAAAGTCATGTAAAGAAATAATACTATCTTTATCCTGTTGATTAATATCATTATTATATATCTCTTTTAAAACCTCTTTATGTCTATTATCCTTTAAAAGGTTAAATACCCCTCTTATGCTTAATAACAAATCTAGACCATAGAATATATAATTGTTTTTTCCTTTTTTACTCTTAAAATTATCAAAATCATTAAGTAAAAGCTTTAATGTTTCAATAGTAATTTTTTTATTATAATAAAGTTTTGATTTTATTTGTTTTCTTGCTTTTGACTTTTCATCTCTTATATTTTTATATGAAATATTAAGATAACCATTGTTATCAATCTTTTTTGCGAAAAAAGCATGAGATAATTCTTTTTTAAATACTTCAAAGCTATCGCTTATTATTGTTTTAATTTTTTCACATTGATTATAATATGTTTTTGATGGATTAGAATTAATTGTTTTATTATCAAAATCAAACAAATCAATAAATTTCTTCTTTTCTTCTTGTTTATTACTTCCTATTTTTAAGTTTATTTCTTTATTAGGAATAACATAAATATAATCCATCGCAGTGTCATATCCATTATGATTATCTATTACTTCATCTTCTTCATTTTCTAAATCAACATTATCCTCAAACTCTTTTGCTTCCATTTCTTCTATAGTTTCATCTATATTTTCATCATTTTTCTTATATTTTTTAGAGTAATTATATTTTTCTTTATTCTCTTTATCCATATCAGTAAAGAATAAAGGTCTATCACCTTTTTCTATTTTATCTAGAGTTTTTTCAATATCAATATTATATGTTTTCTTTGCACTATCAATTGCTATACCAGATAAAACGGCAAGAATACATATATTCTTATAGATATCATTATCAATTTCACCCATTTTATTATACTTATCCCATAATGCACTATTAAGTATTTGTGAGTCATTAACAATATCACCTATTTTATTATTGCTTGAATTATAATCTAAGTTTATTAATAATTCCAACTCACTAATAGTTTCATCCTTCTTTTTAGGATTAGCTTCTTTAATTTTACATACAGGAACTAAGAATTTGTTTTCTTCTTTTAATACGGCATTTCTTATTAATTCATCATTAGTAAGTAATATAGTATCTGAATCATAATCACAACCATTTAATAATTGTTGAATATTTTCATCTATCGCATTAACACATACTATTTCTTCAGTTAAATTAGGGAAATATTTATTTATTAATTCATTATTTATATCATTAGTTCTAACTAATAAATTGCCCATAGTAATATGTGGACTTCTAGCACCTATAATTACTTCATCTTGTTTAAACTTCTTACAATAAATAGTATTGTCCCTCATAAATTTATGCCCATCATAATCTTTAGTTAAACTATATAATAATTCTAACCCATTACCAAATAATGTCGCATATGTGCCTTTTATTAGAATATTGCCATTTCTTAGATTCTTCTTATAATTTCTTACAGTTTCATTTTGATATTGTTTATAATATCTTGTTTTTAATATATCGGTATTTTTCTTCATTGCATATAAAAGGATCTTATTTCTAGGCAAAATAACATTTTTAGTAGATTCTTTTTCATCAAATACATCTCTTTTATTTGCTTCTTCTAGATGATACATTAATGAAGATATATTCTTTTCACTTCCCCATACATTTTTAGCATAATTAATAGATTTATCTAATAATTCTTTTGCTTCAATATTATTTAAATGAAGTGTATTAATAAACTGATAATTAGTTTCTACCATTCTACCATCAAAATATGGTGTTTTTTTATCATGCTTAACTATTCCAAAAGTACTACCTGCATCACTATACCATTTTTCAATATTAGCTTTATCTAATTTATCATTCATAAATTTAATAAATTTTAATGATGATTTTGTTACAACCATAACTATATCTTCTATGTTTTCAGTAAAAGTTATACAACAAGGATTTAAATCTGAAATATTTTTTATATTATTATCTTTAAAGAATTCTTGTAAGTTTGTTCTAAAACCACATGATTTAAAAAACTTATTTCTAAGTAACATCATACTTTTAGAACTATAATTACCAGTAAATAGGCTATCATCAAGTAGTGCTTCTCCATCCCAAATAGTATTTTCTACTTCTGTAATCTTTTCACTAACAGTAACTTCCTCTAAATCATCAATACTAATTTCTTTCTTTTTACTTTCAACAACAAATGCTTTTTCTTTAAATCTACTTTTCCTATCATCTATTACTAATATTCCTTTTAATGGAATATCAATAATATCTTCAATAGATGAAAGTGATAAAGCACGATATGCTTCCCAAGAAGCAAGGGTTGCTTTATTCACTTTATGTTTTAGATTTGCATTACTCCATTTAGTCATTTCATCATAGTAATCACTTCTTATAAATAGGCATGATCCATCTCTACTACTACCACATGATCTTTTATATCTTACATATTTTTGCCCATTTAAAACAAAACCATTTTCATATAAATGTTTTCTAAGTTCTATAGTTTTTATAGTTTTTTTAACTTCTTTATTTTTATCTTGCTTCTTGTAATGAAAAGAATTACTAAATGTAACATTTATAATAATTGTTAAATATAAATTATCATAATCATCTTTTAGTGGTTTATCTTTATGCTTTAATATTTTATCTAGATGAATTTTATCTAGGGAAAAATCAAAAGAATTATTAAATTTGTTTTTTAAATTGTCTAAAGATAAATCTATCTCTAAATTTGTTTTATTAAAATAGTGCTTATAAATTGTTGCGGCTTTTAAAGATAAAATTCTATAGTCAATTCGATTAATATATTTTTCCATATACATACATCCTTTATAACGAATAATCTTATTTTTATTTTATCAAATATATATAATAAAAAAAAGTAATATAAGTTAAAACTTATACTACTTTTCAATAATCTTAAATTCTTGACTCTTAGTATCTAGTATAACAATTCAATCAATCTTTCAAACATAAATCTCTGCAATGATTCATAATAAGTCATTTTATGTTCTAATTCAAATTTTTTTGCTTTTTCTTTAACGCTTTTTAAATCTACCACCTAGACATAACCTCCACGATTATTTTTACTTTGTCATAGATTTTAAATATTTTAGAATATTCAAATAATAAATCTATATTCTTTTTATCGTTTTTGAAATAATTATTTAATATTCTATTTTTTAATTCAACATCAAAACTGTTTTCATCCCTTATCATATCACAAATAGATCTTTCTAAATTATATGATTTAACTTTATTCCCAAAAGGACTATCTACTTCTATTATTCCGATATTATAATATTTGTCTACTACTCTATGTATATGATAATTACCCCTAATTTTTTTATCATTTAGAACTGTAATATCAATATTCATTGGTGCTCTATCAGTTATATTCAACAAATAAAAAGCTGTATTGTATGAATAAATAGCAGAAGGATATCTTTTTTGTAAAATAAACAATTCATCAAAAAAAAGATTAGAATCCATATATATACCATGTCCAACTTTTTCGATTAAACCTATATTAATATATTCTTTGATACATGGTTTGCTTATACCTATGTTGATGAAGTCTTTTGTTGTTATATAACCATTGTTTTTTTTAAAAAAATTAATAACTACATCTTTATTCATACAAAACACCTTCTTTACTCTTGTACCTATATTATATATTTTATTGGTACGAAAGTAAAGTAATAATATTCTATTATCTATGACCATAAAATTATAACACGAAAATATGGCTTTACAAGGCTTTTTCTTTATTTTTTCAAAAATTTCCAACATTTTCTAAATATGCTCATTTTATTTGCTGTTTTTATCCGCATTTTATCAAATTTTTAGCAATGAAAACTATTTTTTTATAAAAAATAAATGATAAACAAAATAAAACAACCCCAAATTCATGGGGTTGCCTATAAAGAAAGGAGAAAAACGATTATGAATAAGAATTACTTATTGCACTACATATAATAACACACTTTTATTCCATACATTCTAATCCTATTGTTTTTTCATCTTCTACTTCTAAAATATTAATATGATGTTTTCTTAACAAGAACCAATAAGCCGCTAGCGATACTACTGTATCAAATGCATTACCTATACCAAATAATAAAGCTATTCCAATTAGTGTAGGTTCCCATACACCTGTAGCATATAAAATAAATGCTATTCCATAATATATTGAATTAGTTACTATTGATTCAAATAACATATAATGCGTTTTACCTAAACCATAGAATGTAGCATCAAATACATTTTGTATAGCAAATAAAATGTAGAATCCAAATAATACCATTACTAATTCAAATAACTTATTTACATCACTAAATTTAAGTACATGTTCCATAAACGGTTTATAAACCGGAATTAATATACACCATACTAATATTGATATTGTTGTGATTGTAAAATAACCAAGTGTATTATTTTTAACTGCATCCTTATTTGTTGATGTTTCCTGTTTAATTAATTCACCAAGTTGAAGTATTGGAAGTAATAACCAACCCCATATAAAGTTATTAGCTACCCAGTATGTTCCTTGTTCATTAACTACATTTACCATTCTAGCAATCATTACCATATAAGCTAAATTTCTAACAAATGATTCCGCACCAGAAATACCTCCAACTTTAGCAAATTCCCTCATCCAATGAAAATCAAGTTTTCCCTTAGTAAAGACATTTACTCCGTTTTTAGCAAGTAATAATAAAGTTACAAACAATAATATGGCATTAACAATTATATTTGATACTCCTATACCATTTACTCCTAGATTTGCAGAACATTTAAGTGTTGAAACTAAGAATAAATCAAATATTACACATAATACTAATTTAACACCTGTAAGTATATAAACTAACTTTTCTTTTCCAATTGTAATTAGTCCTACTAATGCAAATTGGAATAATATATTAAATATATTTGCGACTGCTTCTATTCTTATGTATGTAGCACTAGCATCAATTATTGATTCATCTGCGGCCATTAAGTTTAATAGAGGAGTCGCAAAGATCATTATAAATATAGATAAGAATAAATATATTCCAAGTGTTACAATTAAGCCTGTTTTCATTCTATTTGTGAGTTCTTTTTTATCTAATAATACTTTACCTGTAAAATAGAATAAAGGTAGAATGATTGCTTCATTTATTACTTCATAAATTAAATTAACCCATGATAATTGCCCTGCGATTGAATAACTCCAATCTCCAGGCACATTACCTAAATAAAATACTCTAAGCGTTGTATAAATCGTAGGTACTAGCCCCATAACGAGTAGGGCTAGAAACAATTTATGATTTATGTTTTTAAAAGATGTTATTATTTTTTTTAACATATGAATCATCTCCACTTATATTATATCATTAATCATTAATTAATAACCTTAGAATCGTTTTCGAGACTTTCAATATCATCATACTCACTATCATCATACTTAAAATCATAGCTTTGAGTAAGTTGCGGTGCATCGTTATTAGAATCATCATCAACATAATCAAAATCAAAGGATAATGTAAATGGTTCAAAAGTAACATCATCATACATGCTTATTATTTCATTTAATATATCATCTATTGTTTTAAATGATATCTTGCTGATTAAAAAGTTTTCTAGTTTTGAATCAGATATATATATTTCTACATTTGTGCTTCCTTTATAAACATTTAAATAATCTTCTAGTTTATGAGTTAGAAAATCTATATCATCTTTTTCTATATCATTAAAAGGTGATATTAAATGCGATCCACATCTATATTTTGGCTCAATATAGCCATCTTCTTCAGGTTCTAACATATCAGGATAGATAGTTCTATCATGCTTCTGCCATTTTCCATTAACCATTTGAGAAACCTTGTTATTTTTAACTCTAAATAAAGCATTTGCTTCTTTAGCTAAGTCTAAAATTGGCATACTAGTTTTTTTAACTATCTTCTTAAATATCTCCATTGCTGCAAAAGAGTCATCTAGTGAATTATGTTTTTGATCAAATTTAATATTTAAAAACTTAGTAACAAAAGCTAAGGAAGTTCTTTTATGTATTTTAACAACTTTATTATCTTTATAGACATATATAAATAAATCTTTTAAATCAATAAAACTATAGTCAAATTTTCTTCTAAAATATCTTTTATTAGAATCTAAAATAAAATAAGCATCACTATCATTTCCAAAACCTATGCAAATAGTATTTTCATTTGTTAGTAATTCTTTAATCTGATTATACCTTTCATCATATTTTGGTGAATCTAATATTTCTTTTAAATTGTCAGGTTCTACTTTAACTAATTTTTTAGTGTCTTTATCATTAAAATAGAAATTAGCTTCAGGATTATTAAATAGGTTTTCAAATTTAATTATATTAAAATCCTCATCTGTAAGTATGTAGCCAAAACTTGATATTTTGGCATTTTTATTTAGGCAATTTGCACATTCAAAATCATAAAATAAATATTTCATATAATCGCTCCTTACTTTATTATTTATTAATATATTCATATACCTCTGGAATATATTTTTTTAAAAGAATTAATTCTTTAGGTTCAAGAGCTTGCAAATTGTGAGAATGTTCTAGCAATCTACTTTTTATAGCACATTCTAAGGCATTAATGTGAATTTCTCTAATTGTAGTGATTTTTCCTGGTGTAATATAGCAACCAGCAAAATAATAATCAAAACAAGATTTTTTATTATCAAAATAATTTGATAAACATAGCTCTTCCTTGTTATCTAAAAAAATAACATCACAAGTATATATACCAATACATTTTCTGTCTAATATTTCATCAGTATCATTTTTAACTTTTTCAATTTCAGCTATTAATCTTTCCATACTATTCCTCCTTTTCTACTTTCATTTTACAATCATACAAATGAAAGAAATAGTACAGCAATTGCACTATTTCTAATCAACATATATAACATGTTTATCAAACATTTGCATTCTTTTTAATGTAACATTCTTGCAGATGTTTGATTCATCATTAGATATTAAGATATATTTTCTATTTCCCTTATCTTCCTTATTTAAATCAACTGTAGCATGGCCTACAGTTCCTGAACCGGCAAAGAAATCAAGAATTATAGAATCTCTATTTGAAGTTGCTCTAATAAGTTCTTTCATTAGTTTTAATGGTTTAGGTGTTTGAAAATATAATCTATCACCAAATATTTCTTTTATTTCATCTTTAGCTGATGAATTAGTCCCAAAGCATCTAAAGATATTAGGGACCTTAGATTCTTTTTCTTTTAATTCATCATTTTCTAAGTATGGTTGCATCAAATTATTTAGTTTTGATAGTTTCGATTTAAAACAGATAATAATATATTCATATTTAACCTTTTTCTTATCAGGACTAACATTTCTATTCTTGTCAAAATATGGATGAAGTTTTTCCCATTTACATACTTTTACTTTATAGAATATTGATTCACATAATTCAGTTAGATGCTTTACTTCACCTTCATCAATATTAATGACTAAAAAACCATCATTTGTTAGTAGCTCATTAGCTAAATTAATTCTATCTAACATAAATTTTTCATAGCTATTATATTCATCCTTGTAGCCTATAAAATCAATATTTGAATTATATGGTGGATCAATTAATATAGATTTTATTTTCCTTTTATAGTTTTTTTGCATTGATTTAAGTGTATAAATATTATCAGATTCAATTACATGGTTAGATAATTCGTTTCTAACTATTATCTTTGCATTACTATTAAGTATTGCGTTATTATCAATGAAACAACTCTTATACACAGATATTTCTTTTAATTTATCACAATGTGCAAAAGCCCATTCACCAATATATGCTACTAAATCTGAACAATACACTTTTTCAAGCGAATTACAATTTGTAAAACATGTTTTAGATATGATTGATACATTATGAAGATTTATATTAGTCATTTTATCGCATCCTGAAAAGGCACCTCTTTCTAATTTGGTTATTTCATCAGGCAAATAAATATCGCCAACAGCATATTTTGCTGGGTAACAAACTAAAGTGTCCATATCGCTTGTAAATAATGCATCATTATAGACAGTATAATTTTTGCTATTGGATACGAATTCAATATTTGAACAACCTACGAAGGGGTTATAGCCTATCTTTTCTAAAGTGTTTGGTAGAACTATTCTTCTTATTCCCTTGCAATTCCAAAAGGAATTTCTACAAATCCTTTTAACATCTTTTAAAACTAATTCACCCGTATTAATAGAATTAAGGCATCCAATTACTGATGAATAATCGCTATCATATATGACATCATCACAAATATGATAATATTCTGAATAGTTATCAATTTTAAGTTTATCACACCCTGAAAATGGGTTATTTTCAAGTTTTATTACTGTTTTAGGAATAATCACTTTTTCTAGATTATTACACATATAAAATGAATGTTTTCCAATCCTTCTACATCCTTCAATGATGCTATAGTTTTTCCTATCGTTAGAAATAGGGTAATAGATTAGAACACTAAGATCTTTATTATACAGAACACCATCAACCATATTAAAGTATGGCGATTCGTTTTTAACAACTATCTTTGGGCAACCAGCGAAAGGGTTGTTACCCATAAACTTAACATTCTTTGTGATGGTAACCCTCTTTAAGTTTTTAGAATTATAAAAAGTATCACCCGATAAATTAACTAATGAATCAGGAAGAACAACTTCTTCTATAATTTGATTATCCCAAAACAAACAAGGAGCAAGTTCCGTAACACCTTCGGGAACGATTACTTTTTTGCTGCTACCTTTATATTTCAATACTATACCAGCCTCAATTACAAAATCATCGGAAACCACATTCTCTGAATTATACAAATTATAAAAATCCAACTGCTTTTCGTTTTCAAATATTCCGTGATTAAAAGTAAGCCCAATAGATGTTTTGATAGATGTTCTTCTTTCAATTACACCACTAATAAGCCTTGATTCATAACTAATTGATTTAAATACATCCTTTTTGAAAACAATGGTATCTTCTTCAGCATGATCCCATTCATAACATTTTATATATAGATCTTTGCAATATATATCATATTCATTGTCTAAATCAATAATAATATCACTAGCTTTATAACCCATAGTTAATAACTTGTCTAAACACTCTAGTATTACAAAGCTCTTATGACTATTTAATAATAATTTATCACCATTAACGACTGATAATTTGCCATTAAAATCAACATATTGTTTTTCGCTATAAATAGCGATTTTTAAATTACTAGTGTATTCTTTTGTAAATACATTTTTCCCAAGTTCTTCAAATCCTAATGCCCAATATAAAGCTTCATACTTCATATCTTTAGCGATTGAATTTATTTCTTCTATAGAATAGTTATTCAACTTCACATCTCCCCAATCACTTTTAGAATTTCTGATACTACAATGCTTGGTTTTTTCCCTGTTGTATCAATCACCACATAATTAAGCTTAAATGTCTCGCAAAAATAAATCATACGCTCATATGCCTTTTCTGATTTTTCTACTTTGCTTATGTCAGAGTCATTTATATCTCTACTTTTTAATCTAGATAAAATAGCTTCCGGCTTAGCATATAGTATAACTGTTACTTTAGGTTTTCCTATTTTCTTTATGATTAGATTATAAATATCTTTATTATAATCTGTGCCGCTCCAACAATAGTTAGAAACTATGTGGCGATCAGTTACGATATCTTGATCTTTAAATTTTTCATAAAGATAAATATTGTTTAAGCCATAATACCATGCCGTAAAGTTCCTATTTGGATTACTATTTACTTTTTTAGCAACTTTTTGATATTGAATGATATCATCATCGCTATCATCTAATAAGTAGTGCAATGGTTTTTCTACAAATATATATCCTAGTTTTTCTGCTAATAATTTACATGTAGTGGATTTACCTACTCCATCCATACCCTCAATTGATATATGGTTCATCTTTATTCGCCTCCTTAAGATCTTTTAATTCTTCAAGTGTTCTAGGAGTAAATCCTATAACATCAACACCACAGTTATAAGCTTGTTTATCGCTATAATAAGCCTTAATTTGTGCGTATGCATATCCATTATTTGGAGTTTTATTATGTATATGTCCATATACAAGTAGGCCATTTCTATTAAATTCCATCCAATCCATTAACGGATAATGGCATATGCATATTTTTTGATTATTATCCATAATTACATCAATAAATTTAATTGATTCGAAAATATTTGATTCCCTTATTTTATCTATTAGAATGTGATCATGATTACCTACGATTAAATGCTTATGGCCTTTAAGATTTCTAAACATTTCAATTGTTGATTCATCATTATCTTTAATGATATCTCCAATCACATAAACTATATCATCATCTTTTACTTTGTTATTCCAATTATCAATAATTGTTTTATTCATTTCTTCTAACGAATTAAAAGGTCTTTTACATTTATCAAATATTTTTTGATCATTTAGATGAGTATCGGCTATATAATAAATCATCCTAGTTAGCCCTCCTATTCTTCTCTTCTGCTTTCTTTCCTTTTGTAAATCCATCTAATATTTCTAAATAACCTGAAACTCTTCTTATTCTAGTAATATCCTTTGATTTACATTTAGGGCAAAAATCAAATACTCCTGTTGTACCACAATCGTTGCATACATCTTTAGGAAAGTTGAACCCTAAATAATGTACTCCAGCTTTTACCGCAATATTAATATATTCTTCTAATGATTCTTCATTACCAAGTGGAGCCTCGCCTAGTTCAATATAAGTAATACATCCTCCATTACATAATTCATGGAATAATCCTTCTAACTGAATCTTTTTATATCCAGGTAGTTTCGAATCAACATCTATATGGAATGAATTAGTGTAATATCCTTTAGAGAATATATCAACATTTGGCTTATATAAGCCTTTATCAAAATCTATGAACCTTCCGCTTATTAATTCTCCAGATGTAGCTAAAAGTGAGAAATTAAGCTTATATTCATTCTTTAAAAAATCACAATAATCTCTCATATGTTTAACAAAGCCTAGAGTCATAATATAGTTATCCATATTTGAATAGTATTTAGACCCTGTGATAACTTCTATAGCTTCACTTAAGCCAATAAAGCCTAAAGATAAAGTACCATGTTTAAACACTTCTTCAAGATTTCCTTTAAAATCTTTACACCATAAATGATAAGAACTATTTGTTGGAAAATCATCAGCTTTTCTTTTACAAACTTTATGATATCTATCAAGTAAAATATCTTTCGTAGTTCTAGCCACTTCATCCCATTTAGTCATTAATAAATTAAACTTGTCTTCTGTTGATAATTCTTTATTATTTTTATCAATTTCTAGGGCAAGTCTTGGTAGATTTATAGATATATTTGTAATATTACCTCTACCCATGGCGCCATCTTCACAATATAAATCAGATACAACTCTTGTTCTACAACCCATTACTGATAACTTTTCAGGATTAGTGTCTTTGTCTCCTTTACAATCACATAAAAGGTATGTTGGAATCATTTTTTTAGTTGTACATTTTAGAGCTAATTTTAATAAATCATAATTAGGATCAGTTGGTTTATTATTAATTCCATCTACTACCTTAAATATAATATTTGGCTTAAATACCATATCACCTAATTTTAGGAATCTATCTATTACTTCATGAGCAACAAATCTTGCGCAATTTGTCTTAGCTAAGCCAATATTCAGCGATACATAATAGCTAGTTTGACCCATTCTTGAGTGATTACCATTACACCAAAGAATTAATTCTGCGATACAATCACTAATTAAATCTTTATATTTTGTGTAATCAACATTTAGCGATGATAGAATTGTTGCTATTTCATTATCAAAATTAGCAAAAGCCATTCCACCTGATTGTTCATTTCCAAGCTTTGTGAATAAGTCTTTTATGAATTCAAATAAATGAATAATTTTTCCTTGTTCCCTAAATGAATTGAATTCATTATATGGAAAGTTATTTATAATATCAAATGTTAGACAATTATATGTTAAATCATATGCGTCTAAATCATGAATATGAATTGCACCGCTTCTATGTAAATCTGCCCATTCTTTTGGAAGGCTGTTAAGTATTTTATTTTTATATTCTTTTTCTCCAACATTATAGACATAGCCTACGTAGCTAGTTCTATTAGCTGCATTATCATTGTTTAATTGTTTCATCCTTATTTAACCTCCTCAAATATTTGATTGCTTGAACCAACAAAAGGTTTAACTGTAGTTTTTAATTCTTCAATGAAACTACCAGTTTTTAAATATCTAACCTTTCTTATAATTGCTTCAGGAACATCTGCTTTAACATGCCCTGTGTATAAAGCTATATCAAATCCATCTTCAGATAGCTTATCAATTAAAAGTTCTAATTCTTCTTTTTGAACTAGTGGTTCTCCACCAGATATAGTTATTTTTTTATTGAATATATTTTCTTTTAGTTCTTTGAATAAATCATCAACACTTATTTCTTTTCCATTATTTAATTCCCAAGTGGATTTATTTTGGCATCCTTTACAACGAAGGTCACAGCCCTGCATAAACAATACTGTTCTAATACCTGGGCCATCTACATGTGAATTGTTATATTTAATCGAATTAATACGCATAATTATAATCCTCCTCTTGTAAGTAATCTTCTAGAATTGCATATTTCTTTAATTTATGAGAAACTCTTGCTTTCCTAGCTTCTTTATCGATTCCTTTTTTTATATTGTGATTATCAATTTCCATTCTATCTTCTAACCCATCAATTTGATTTTGTTCTTGTTTAGAATGGCATTTTAGATATGGATCATTATTATTCATTTCTTTAATTTCTAGGAATTCTTCATAAGTAACTTCTTTAACATCTAAGATTGCATCCTTATGATTGTGTTTAACTCTTGAATAGTTTCTTGCTTTTTTAGCAGCTTCTTTCCCTGATTCTGCAACAACTGCGAATTTAATTGGAATGTAATTTTTCTTTCCCACATGTCCACATTTTGCGATTACCATAAAAAATCTATTTAACTCCTTTTTCATATTCGTTACCTCCATCTACACTTTTAGTTTATCAATCAATAAAACTTTTGATTAGTACAGGAAATGCACTATTCTTTTCTTGCTTATTTTGTTTATTGATTACACCTTCAGTATAAATGTAATATTGAACACAAAATAGTACAGCAATTGCACTATATATTAACGTATATTTTTATTAATTAATTGTAATATATATATATATATCAAGGCTTTTAGCACTTTTTGTGGATAAAAAAAGGAACTCCTTATTTAAGAAGTTCCATAAAATCTACACCAAAAATACGAGCAATATCTTGAATTGTATTGATGTCTTTAATACCATTAGCAATCCATCTCCTTACAGTTACTGGATCAACTCCGATACCTTCAACAGCAAACCTTTCTTGAGTTTTGTACTCTGATTTTTTAATAAGATTTTTTAAATTTTTACCAGCTCTTTGAGCTAGAGTAATGTTATTTGTCATACTAATACCTCCTTTGCGAAGGTATGTTGTACCAATGCTCCAGAGATTCATATGACACTTTTATTATAGCACAAAAAAAAGACGAATATCTATATTCGCCTTATTACCAATTAAAAATCCTCATACGGAAATATTTTTTTATACTCCTCAAATGTAATAATCTTATGATGCGTTAAATCAAGCACAAGCTTAACTTCTTCAGTTTTAGTTTCATTCATTCCTGTAAGCAAAATACTAAATGTATCATACATATCATCAAAATTAACACGTAAAACATTAAATACAATAACTAATACTAAATAAGATATTTCTACTAATAAAGCAATAACAGTTAGCCATATTATATTTACAAACGTTAACAGCAAAATACAATTTACTCCTGCAGCAATATAACTTAGAATTCTTGACCACTTATATATGCTTGATTCAACTAAAGTATCTAAAACAACATTATTTTTCGTATCAATCTCATATTCATTACATAGTAACCCCATCAATTCAGTGTCTCTCATTTTTTTTCTCATTTTTACATGATGAATCATAATGTTAATAACTAGAATAGTCCACCATAATTCAAAAAGCGATGCGATTGAAAAAAATTTACATGATAAAGCCGTTAAAACTGATGCTAATATCGAAGAAAGAATTATAAACAACCCAATTAAGATTATTTTTGATTTTCCTCTATTAAAATCAACATTTGTTCCTAGCCACATATATTCCTTTTTTGCACTTTTTATAAAACTATTCAATACTTCTTTATTATCTCTTTGTGGCTGAACAACATTATTTCTATTACCGCTATTCTTATTGTTAAGATTATTAAGCAATTCGCTAATCTGTTCATTTTGATTTTTGATTTGTTCTTGTTGAGTTTCTATATCTTCAAGTCTCTCTACAACACTCCTATTATCCTTTTCCATTGTTCTGAGCCTCCAACTTCTTTCTAGCTTCAGCTAACTCTTCATCTGTGATATATTTCCCATTAATCATCATAGAGATTTTCTTTGAGATAATTCTATTTTCAACTAAATAATCTTGCATATTATCTAACATGTTAATAGTCTTATTTAATTTTTCTTCCATAGAGTTTATCTTGATGTCCTTCAAGATATCAATTTGTGATTGTAATTCTTTGTTTTGTTCATCTAGATTTAACAACTCTATATCTTTTAGAGATAAAAGTGATTTATATTGCGATAAATCTTGTTCAGATAATTTATTTGCTTCATATGATTCTCTAAGTTCATCTTTTAATTTCAAAACCTCATCTCTATATTGCGAGTTTAATCGTTCAGTTTCACCAAATATGGATGTGTAATATTCAGCATTATAATCTATCCTAATTCCCTTAATGTAATCTATATAGAAATTAATTAAATCATAATAAACTTTTAGATAATTGATGACACTATCAATGCTTAAAGTCTTTTCTTTCTTGTGCTTATGATCATTACATTTCTTTATATAATCTGGAAGTTTACTATAAGTGTAATCATCTAATTTTAATGTTTCTAAAAGAAATGTTTTTGCTTTGCCATCTTTAACAATATAGCCACATGTTCTTGTATCATCATAAGGAATATTGTTTTCATCTAAAAAATATTTAATAGTAGCTTCTAATAAGTCTAGATAGGAATCATAAAATGAATTACTCTTCGATTGTATATTTCTTTCTAATGTACTTAATCTCATTGTTAAAGAATCATTAAACAATTTCATAATATATCACCCTTCCATTATTTTTTTTTTACTAAAGCTGAAATAAAATCGATTACGTCATTTGCAATTTCTAATCCATTTTTTGTTTTCTCTATTGCTTTATTTGTGTTATCAACTACTTTTTTAGTTTTAATAATTTGATTATTAATATCATTAATTGTGTCCTTATGATTGTATCTTCCAAAATCTAAATGTTCTTCTTTTATTATTCCTTTAACAATCTTGTTGTCATTAAAAGTATCTACAAGTTCATGTAAATTATCTGCAATTCGATACATTTTTCCTTCTAATGAATTGATCTTAATATCTTGTAAAATAATAATTTGATTCCTTAAAATAATATTTTGTTCTTCTAAATCCATTAATTCTATATCCTTTAGTGCAACTAATTCTTTATATTGCTTGATATCTTTTTTTGACAATTTATTCTCTTGATATGCCATTTCTAATTCATTTTTTAATAGCGTCACTTTATCTTTATATTCGTTATTAATTCGCTCTGTTTCCCCAAAAATTGCTTCATAATAGTCTGCATTGAATTCAATTTTAATTCCTTTTATATAATCAATGTAATAATTTATCAAATTAAAATATACCTTTAAGTAATTAACAACACTCTCTATACTTAAAGACTTCTCTTTCTTGTGTTTATGATCGTTACATTTCTTAATATAATCAGGCAGTTTATTATATGTATAATCGTCTATCTTAAGAGTACTTAATAAAAACTTTTTAACGCTTTTTTCATTTTTAACTAAATGCCCACATGTTCTTGAGTCATCATATTTTATATTATTCTCATCCAATATGTATTTAATTGTAGCTTCTAAAAGATCAAGATACGAATCATAAAAAGAATTACTTTTAGACTTAATATTACATTCTAGGGTATTATATCGCATTGTAAGTGATTTATTAAAAAGTTTCATATTCATATACTATTATAATCCTTTCTTTAATATTTCATCATATATTGTATCATAGTTATTCCTTTGCAAAACTAGACTATAATCTTTGAAACTATTTGCAACATTCTTCAAGTTTGAGAATCCAACATAATTAGATATCCTATCTAGAAAAAGCATATTACAATATCTTGTTTCCGCTAAAGTTAATTTATTAACCTTATAAATAAAAACATCTGTGAGCCTTTCAAATAAATTCTTCTCTTTGTTTGATAAGTCATATTCAGTTCCGTTAGGGAAAAAAAGTATTTCATTTGGTATTAGCGTTAATTCCTTTAAACTTATCATTTTATATTTATCATTCATTTCCCATCTAAATTTAAAAAATGGATTAACTAGAACAATTATCCTCTTTTTAGATAATGGAAACATCATAAAATTTTCATGAAGAAATTCCAATGATCTGATTTTGGAATAAATTTTCGTTTGATTATCATAGTTGCTTTCTTCAAATAATAATTCCATTAAAAAATTCATCTTTTTAGGGTTTTGTTGTTTTTTTTCGTCCCAACCGATTTCGTTCTCGCTAGTCATTCCTATATCAGTAATAACAAATTCTTCATCACCTGATGCTTCCCAAAACGCTAAAAAACCTTCATTAATAACCATGCTCCAGCGATATGCTCCATATGTTTTTTCTGGATGTTTTAATATTTCATTTGGATTTCCATTAGTGTCCAATATAACATCTAACGTCCTCATCCAATAATCAAATGAACTTTCGTTAGGATACTCTTTTTCAATAAAAGGAGGCTTTATTTCTTTATATTCTATCTTATTTTTTTCACAAAAATTTTTATTATATTCATTCAAAATTTTATAATAATTCTTTTCTATTTCCATATATCTTTGTGCATCTATACTTCTTATGATAGATATTAATAAAAATTTCTTTATTAAAAAAACATCTTTTCTCGTAAGCCTTAATTCTTCATCATTAGATGATAGTTTATCTATGAACAAATTAGAAAAATGTGATTCTATTTTTTTATTCAACTTTTTCTCTATTTCTTCGCTATAAAAATTTTCCTTGGAAAAAACTTTATTTAGTTTTAAATTTTCTCTATATTCTCCTGTTTTAACATTAAAAACACATATTTTTTCACCAAATTTTTTTAAAATGAACTTTGGTACATAATGAGAATTAATGGGCATAATTATCACCCCTTTTTATAACTTAATTATACCATTTTTTATGAACAAAAAAAGGATGTTTGCAACCATCCTTTTTTTCAGCATGCTTATGATTAGAAATTATTGGTAGTTATATCTCTTCGGCCTCTAATCTGGCGCTAAATGTTTCGGACTATAGAATAACATGTTTTTTTTGAATTGTCAATATATGAATTTGTTGGTAATTAAGTTGTTAGCATTATGCTAACAAAAAAAACTTATTTAAATCCTTTTAAATAATCTTACCTTTAGAAAAAATTACATTATCAGGAACATCCTTATCTACTACTGATCCAGGAGTAATTATTACATTACTTCCTATTTTAACATTATCTTTAATAACAATTAAATCATTTTGTCCTATTTGGACAATTCCTTTTTTTAATTTAAACATCATTTTTCTTCTTTTAGAATATATTGGATGACCTGAAGCAAATAGTGATGTATTACTTCCTATAACTACATTATCTCCAATAATTAAGTTACCACCTATAGTTACATTATCACCTATTATTACATTATTTCCTATTTTTGATGTTCCTATCATATCTAGATGCAAATTATGGCCTACTTGAAGGTTTTCTCCTTTTAAAGGAAATAAATAATCAATTCCTTTTAATTTTTCTTCAAAAGATAAATCCTTTGCGTTTAATCCTTCAGATATAGTATGAGTAGTCTTATATAATTTCATAAGTTTTGAATCAATTAGATTAAACTGATTACCTTCAAGTATATTATGAAATTTAACTCTTTTAAGCTTAGACCATCTAGAAACTCCCTCATATAATATATTCTCTTCATCTATTGTAAAAGGTGAACCTTTACCATATCTATTTTCTTTTTCTTCACTTGTGATTTCCCTTTTAACTTTTGCCGGACGCCCTAAGGCTAGACTACTACTTTCTATATCAGTTTCAACTATTCCTCCAGCTCCTACAACCACTTTTTCATTGATAGTAACATTATTTTTAACCTTTACACCTAAACCTAACCATACATCTTTTTTGATATTTATGTATGGTAAGCCAGAGTTAGCATATTCTTTTAAATCTTTTAATTCACCTATTTCTACTTTAGGAGCTATTTCAACGCCAGCTTCTATTTTTACTAAAGCAGGATTAAATTTAACATCATAATTAAAGAATGTCATTGATGGAGCATCAACAAGTCCAATAATTAAGTTAATACCACTTCTAACATCACAAACCATATATTTACCACAAAATAGTTGTCTTAAAATCTCTAATCTTTTTAAATTATCTATTTTTAATCCTAAATTTGATTTATGTTTTTTTTCAGCTAAGCTTTTAAATTTAAGGCATAATTCATTTGATTTTTTTATTAATTTTTGGATAGCTTCATCATTATAATTAAATGGAAGACCAGAATATAAGTTCTTAAGTTCACCTGATGCTTTAT
>JAEEGL012813722.1_pt1 | contig 67772 bp, 68 predicted proteins | sample 9134231 | NCBI WGS metagenome assembly JAEEGL01 (sample SAMN16246548, study PRJNA631951) | gut metagenome | biome: gut microbiome; feature: rumen; material: fiber-attached | host: Bos | place: Iran: Karaj | collected 2018-10 | reverse complement strand
GTCACAGAACTGTACTGCATCGTCCCCTTGCCATATCGTTCTTAGTTTTTCTATTGACTTCTCCATTTTCTTTACTTCATCGTCATATAGTTCACTATCTGTTTTCATTGTCTTTGCTACTTCGTTTAATTCCGCATGTTTTACTTTTAATAACATATTTATCACCTGCCTTATTATAATAAAAAGAAAAAATTAACTCTGGCAAAGAATCACCATTGTTAATTTTCAAGTAGTTCTTATCTTTGCTTCTCAGCAAATTTTAATAATTATGATTAATTTCTATTTTAATATTGTTTATTCATATCTCTTAGAGTTTGTTCATGCATATAATTTGTATTGTCGTTATAATTACTGTCATCAGCACCAACACCAGCAGCTTGTTCCATGAATGTTTTATTAACTCTAGATGAATCATCATAGCTTTGTTGTTGTGTTTCATTACTTGACATAACACTCATTGTTTCATGACTTCCTACTGAACTTGAAGCGTTGTATGTTTGTTGTTGAGTTTCTCCTGTAACTATATTTCTCATTGTTTCATGATTTCCTACTGAACTTGAAGCGTTGTATGTTTGTTGTTGAGTTTCTCCAGTAACTATATTTCTCATTGTTTCATGATTTCCTACTGAACTTGAAGCATTATATGTTTGTTGTTGAGTTTCCCCAGTAACTATATTTCTCATTGCTTCTTGATTTCCTACTGAACTTGAAGCATTGTATGTTTGTTGTTGAGTATCTTCACTAGTTATATTTCTCATAGCTGCTTGAGATCCTACTGAACTTGAAGCATTATATGTCTGTTGTTGAGTATCATCACTAGTTATATCTCTCATAGCTGCTTGAGATCCTACTGAACTTGAAGCATTGTATGTTTGTTGTTGAGTATCATCACTAGTTATATTTCTCATAGCTGCTTGAGCACCTACTGAACTTGAAGCATCATAATTTTGTTGTTGAGTATCTTCACTTGTAATATTGCTCATAGCTTGTTGAGCGCCAATTCCACTTGAAGCATCATATTCTCTTCCTTCAGTAGCTCCTTTAATAATGCTACGTAGGAATTCTTCTTTATTAACAACGCTAGTTGCATCGTAATTTTGTTGTTGTGTTTGATCTCCAGAAATATTTCTCATTCCTTGTTGACCACCAATTCCACTTGATGCATCGTAAACTTGTTCTTGAGTTTGATTTCCAGAAATATTTCTCATTCCTTGTTGACCACCAATTGCACTTGACGCATCGTAATTTTGTTGTTGTGTTTGATCTCCAGAAATGTTTCTCATTGCTTGTTGACCACCAATTCCACTTGATGCATCGTAAGTTTGTTGTTGTGTTTGATCTCCGTGAATATCTGTTAGAGCTTCACCTTGAACAACACTTTCATCAATTTCTTTAAATGCAGTAGAAGCTTGTCCATTATTTACAGATTGACCATCAATCTTTCCTAGCAATGTTTGTGTATAAGTATTTATTTCTGAGGAATCATTAGCCATCAAATCTGTTGGAATTTGGATTTCTTCAATCTTACTTGCCATTGATCTATCAAAAGAGAACATTTGATTAGAATGTTTCTTAACAATGTTTTGTACATTTGAAATAGATGTAGAAATTGCAGCCATTTGACTACTTACTTTAGAAACACTATCTCCTAGTAATCCTGCATCTACAGCTCCAGCAAATTTAGATCCTATTCCTCCACCAGTTTGTGAAACATTATTAGAACTATTAGCTAATGTAGCAGCAAGAGTATCAAACTCTTCTTCCCTCATTCTTAACATGTCACTTGCCATATTTATCACCTTACCCTTAATCCGATATACTATACATTATCATTTTAAATGATTTTTAAAAAATAAGCAACTACTTAATTAACTAAATTTTAATTTTTTTTCAAAAAGTTAAAATAATAAAATTTTTTTGTTATTTATAAACTAGATATTAATAAAAAAAATTGGAATTAACATTTCCAATTTTTATTTAAAACATATTTGGTGCCTGAGGTGGGACTTGAACCCACACGGTGTCACCACCACCGGATTTTGAGTCCGGCACGTCTACCATTCCATCACTCAGGCACATAAAGGTATTATAGCACATATTGTAAATCATTGCAAAAAAAATCTCTTTTAAATAAGAGATTTATTATCATACCTTTCAATTATCTTTTCAGCTGTCTTTATACCATCAACTGCTGAGGTTGTTATACCTCCAGAATATCCAGCTCCTTCTCCACTTGGATAAATTCCAGAAACACTAGAATTAAAACTATTATCTCTAATAATTCTAACAGCTGATGAAGTTCTACTTTCTACTCCTACCAAGATTGAATCATCATTATTAAAGCCCTTTATTTTATTATTCCAATTATATAGAGCATCTTTAATAGCATCATTTATATATTCAGGAAAAATTACATTTAAATCTGCAAAGCAATAATCTCCTTTTATAATAGGTTTAATAGAACCAAAGCTATTGCTTATTACATTATTTCTATAGTCTTTCAATAACTGGACAGGAATTTTACCTTTTCCACATTCAAATGCTCTCTTTTCTAAATCTCGTTGAAAAGATAAACCATCTAAAACATTATATCCAAAATCGTCTGGTCCAACTGTAACTACAACAGCACTGTTTGCATTCTCACTATCTCGAGCATTATTACTCATTCCATTTACAATTAAATGTCCATTCTCGCAAGAAGAATTAACAACATAACCTCCAGGGCACATACAAAAAGTATATACACCTCTATCATTTGAAGATTTATAAGTTAACTTATAACTTGCAGGTGGTAAATAACTGCTAAACTTTCCATACTGATTATTATTAATCATATCTTGCTTATGTTGTATTCTTAATCCAACTGCAAATGGTTTTGGCTCCATTTTAATATTTTTTTGATTCAACATTTCTATTGTATCCCTCGCACTATGTCCTATAGCAATAACTAAAACATCGCACAACAATTCTTCATCATTATTAATAATAGCTTCTTTTATTCTATTATTATCAATAACTACATCAGTAAGACAACTATTGAATCTAAATTCTCCACCTAACTCTATAATCTTATTTCTCAAATTTACTATTACTTTTCTCAAAACATCTGTACCAATATGTGGCTTATTAATATAAAGAATATTAGAATCAGCACCACATTCAACAAAAGTTTCAAATACCTTTTTTATTCTAGAATCAGAATCATCTACTAAAGTATTTAATTTACCATCAGAGAAAGTTCCTGCTCCTCCTTCACCAAAGCATACATTGGATTCAGTATTTAATATATTATTGTTCCAAAACTCATCAACTGTCTTAACCCTATCTTCAATTTTCTCACCACGTTCTAAAACTATTGGCTTATATCCTTCTTCAGCAAGAATCAAAGCGCAAAACAAACCACATGGTCCAGAACCAACAACAATAGGTCTAAATTTTAAATTATTATCACCATGTTTTGGACTTTCATAAAACTTTTCTACAATTTTATCTACGTTTTTAAGTTTTTCTTCATTATTTACTACAACATTCACTTCATAAATATATAAAACATTATTTTTATCTCTCGCATCTATTGATTTCTTTACTACATTAACTTTTTTTACTTCGTCCTTATATATTTTTAATCTACCTGCTATCTTCTTTAATAAATTATCATAATTATCATTAATAACTGAAAGCTTAACTTCTCTTAACCTAATCATGTCCTACACTTCTTCCAGCAATAATTCCAGATAGCCAAGCAAAGCCCAAATTATATCCACCGCAAATACCATCTACATCTAATAATTCTCCTATTACATATAAATTACTACATATTGTAGATTCCATAGTTTCAGGATTTATAAAACAAGTGTCAACTCCTCCTGTACACACTTGAGCACTATCAAATGATTTTGATCCTACAACATTAACTGTAAAATTATTAAGTGTATTGCATAAAAATTTTTTTTGATCTAAAGATAAAGAATTATATTCACTATTATTAGAAATATTACATTTATCTAAAACAATATCTACAATTTTATTATTAATTAAACCTTCAAAAAATTCACTCAAAGATCTTCTAGAAACACTTTTTGCTCTTTCTTCAAAAAAAGAAAGAAGATTATCATATTGTGGAAAAAAATCAATTACTATTTTTACATTATCATTATTATATAGAGAACGATTAGCAATACCGCTTAAATTAAATATACAAATACCACTAACGCCATACTCTGTAAGCATTATTTCTCCATTTTCACTTTTAATATATTTATCATTAATACATATACTTACTTTTACATTAGATCTTATACCTGCCCATTCTTTATAGTAATTATCATTTCCTACTAATTGTACTAATGAAGGTAAAACCTTATTTATATTATGTCCTAATTTCTTACATATATCATATCCTGTTGTCTTATCTTTATAATAAGCATAACTACCAGTAGCTAATACAACTGCATCAGCCTCATATTCTTTTTCACTTGTAAATATATAAAATTTATTATTATCTTTTTTTATATCTAATACATTAACATTATTCTTTATTATTATTCCCAACTTATCACATTCAGTTAATAATAAATTTCTAACACTACTTGCTTGCATAGACAAAGGATAATAATATCCATTCTTTATAGAAGGAACAAATCCTACACTGTTAAAAAAATTAAATACTTCTTTTCTATTATCTTCAGTATTAACTCTATTTATAAACATTTCGTTATTAGAGTAAAAGCAACTATTATTAAATTCTTCATTCCAATAATTACATCTACCATTTCCTGTAACAAGTATTTTTTTTGCGCTTTTATCAAGTTTTTCCAAAACAGCTACATCATGCCCTCTTCTTGCTAAAGTAATAGCACATGTTAATCCACTAGCACCTGCACCAACAATTATCGTCTTCATAAAAATACCTTCTTAAGATTATACATCTTCTTTATATCTAGATTCATATAATCCTATTTCATCTTTTCTTTCTATTATCTCATTAAACTTAGGAAGATCATCTTTACTAGAAAGCCCAAAATAATCTAAAAAATCACTTGTAGTTGCATATGTATTAGCTCTTAACAATCCTTCTTTTTTTCCAGCTTCCTTAACAAAACCTTTAGCACACAATCTTCTTACAATTTCTCTTGAACTAACTCCCCTTATATTTTCTATCTCTTGAATAGTAACGGGTTCATTATAAGCTATAATTGCAAGTGTTTCTAAAGCAGCTTGAGTTAAAGTATTAGTAGCAGGATTCTCTACAAGCTTCTGATAATAATCTTTATGTTCTTTCTTAGTAGCAAGCTTAAAAGAATTACCCAAAAAGACTAATTGAATTCCACTTTTTTCATCTTGATATTTTTCTCTAAGCATTTTAACAACTTGAGTACATTCTTCTTCACTAATTGAAAGAAGATCTTTTATTTGCTCTAATGTTAACCCCTCATCACCAATTACAAATAATAAACCTTCTAATATTCCAACATACTTATTCATTATCTACCTCACAAATAATATCTCCATATTTCTTTTCTTGACTTATTTTTATTTCATTTCTTCTAGCCATTTCTAATATTGCCAAAAAAGTTACAACAACATACTCTTTATTTAAAACATCAAACAATTCTATAAAATTAACTCTTTTCTTCTTACTAAGTATATTTCTAATAGAAATAGTTCTCTCTTCCACAGACATTTCTTTACTAGTAACTTTAGTATTTAAAGGTTGTTCACTTTTCTTTCTTTCTAAAAACTTTTGAAAAGCCTCTAATAAATCATCTAAAGTAACATCACTATTATTTATTAATGTATCTCCATCACCATATTCTTTTAAACTCTCTGGTAATTTAGTATAAAGCATATGTCTTTCGTTTTCTAACTCTCTAAAATCACTTGTTAATTCTTTATATTTTTGATATTCAATAAGTTTATTAACTAAAACTTCTTTAGGATCCTCTTCTTCTTCCTCTTCTACTGTTTCAGTACGAGGAAGTAACAATTTAGATTTCATTTCAAGCAACTCACTTGCCATAACTAAATAACTACTTGCAATATCTAAATTCATTCGCTCCATCTTATCAATAAAATCTAAATATTCATCAATAATTATTTCTAACTTTAGATTTAACAAATCCATCTTTTTTTCTTTAATCAAATGTAATAATAAATCTAGAGGTCCTTCAAAATCATCAATCTTTAAATTTATTTCCATATTATCATTCCCAAACATATTAAATTATATCAAAAAGAATAGCATTATTAAAGCCTCTGTTCAAGAGGCTAAAACCTTAACTATCAAGAATAAAGAATTTTGAATAATAACTAGATAATATATTATTTGGATTATTATAATTCTCTATTCCATTAAATCCTACCGCAATATATTTTACTTTTTTATATAAATTATCAAATTTATAATTCATACACAAATAATTACCTTTTATAAGATTAACATCCAAATACTCATCTTTTAAAACATTATTAATATTATTTAAGCAACCATCAGAAATATTATTGGAATTATAAGAAACAAATATATCATCAATTATATTAAAATGTTCATCAAACAATTCTATAAAAGGTAAATAGCTAATACTTTTATCACCACTTTTTATTTCTTTATTAAGAATAAATGTAGCATTAATTAAATAAGTATCACCATTTATGCTTTTAGTAAACTTAGCATTAATATCACTTCTATTATCATAATATTCAGAAAATAAAGAATAAACTTTATAATACTTTATTTCTTTACTAGTAGAATTACCATCATCATCTACTGCGGTAAACAAAGCATATTGAGGATTATCAACAGTATATGATAAATGACAACTAGAATAATCATCTTCACAAGTAACAGTATCAAATAAATATTGATCATTAAGAATTTCTATAAAGTCATCATTAAAATAAATAGTTGGTGGAGTTCTATCAACATAACCACTAATAACATCAACATAAGGGCTATCTGGACTTGATGCAATATAACCATCTATTCCATTTTCAGTTTTTATGTGATACCAATAATAGTCTTCTTTATCTTCATGTGAAATAACACTATATATTTCTCCTTCATAAACATCACCAATATCAGTAGAATCAGTTGAAGGATTTTCTCTTATATTAAGACGTTTGGTTTTAATTTGTATTTGTGTCTTCTCTCTATCTAGTTTATTACTTTGTTTTATTTTAGTACTATTAGGCCAAAACAAAAACGCAATAATAATAATTACTGCTTCCAAAAAAATAGATAAAATTAAACCATTCTTTCTAGTCTTTTTCATAATACAATTATAACATAGTAAAAAAGTAATGTAACAAAAATACATTACTTTATTTATTTTTTATTTCTACAAGTGGAGATAAATATACATTTCCTTGATTATCATATATTCTAAACAAGCAATAGAAATCATGAGTAATATCTAAATTAGAAAGTGAAATATTAATACTATCTCCCTTATTAAACTCAATTGAATTAACTATTGAAGAGCCTTGCCAATCATTTATATACTCACCATTCTCATCAAAAATATTATATCTATAGTTATTCAAAGTTAAACTATCCCATTCATCTAAATTATATTCAATACCAGAATATGTATAATTATCATTAATATCTATAGGAAGTATAGTACCAACATATCCATTTGGATGTTCATCATCTATTATAAATTCTAAATATACTGCAACCATTTCAAAATCTAAAGTATTTCTATCCATCTTAGATAATGTTCCTGGAATATAATACTTAACAAAAGACTTTCCTTTGATTGTTTGAATAGAAGTCAAATACATTTCATTTCCTTCTTTATCTTTAGCAACCAAAGCTTTATTAGTTACATTAGTACTAACTATATTACCATTAATATCAATATCTTTACCATTAAAAATAGGCATAAAATAATTATCTTGATATCTTTCAAAAACAATATAAGATATTTTACTATAATTATTTATTACATCATCACTTAAAGTAATAGATACTACACCATCTTTAATTGATTCAATATTACTTTGCGATAAATCCCAACCATATTCTTTTTGCTCAACAAGTTTATTAGAAAAATCACTTATAAATTTTGAATAACTTTCTGCAAAAGCTAACTTATTATATAATTCTATATTTTCTTTTATTTCTTTTTTATTATCATATGGAAAATATATTGAAACTCCATTTGTTTCATCTAAATCAGTTTTAGTATTTACTATAAAGTCACTAAGAACATTCTTAAGTTTATCTATATATTCATTATATTTTTTAGGTAATTTATCAATCAAATCATAGATGTCTACTAAATCATAATAATATTCACTTTCATTAACTTTTCCAAAGCTTTTAGAATTACTTCTAGTTCTTGAAATTAAAGAAAAATCAATTAAAATATCTTCATCTATAGCATTAAATAGTTCATTTAATGTTTTTTCAACACTTTCAACCTTATTTAATTTTAATAATGACAAACTAATACCATTTATATATGATTTATTAGAATAATATTTATAATAACTATTAACTATACTATTTCCAAATTCTATTGAATTAGTATTACTATCAACTTTTTCTAAAAAGCTATAATCCCAACCAGCACTAGGCTCAAATTCTTGACTAGCTACCATATAATTTGCATAGTCAGATAAAACATACGCAACTTCAACTGTAGACATTAGACAAGCATCAAAGCCAATTAATTCAAGTTTATTTGTACCATTAAATGGGCTTTCACTTAATGCCTTTTTTATGTCTAATAAAGACATTGAATCTAAATTATGATATTCATCATATCCATATCCATAAATAGGACCAGCACCATGATCCCAAAGAATTAAATCATAATATTCAGTATCATAATTATCATGACCATATTTTAACAAATAAGTTAAATTCTTATAATCTAACATACTATCAGATAAAGAAAACTCATCTATTTTTTCTAAATTACCATCATTAATTAAGAACAAAGCTTGTTTATCATTAGGTATATCTTCATGATGCCAATTCTTTGTTCCTCCCGTATATATTAATATATTAATATCACTAAATCTTTTAGAAGCATCAATAATTTCATCTATATCTCTACTAGCTGCAAAGTGCTTACTTTCTAAATCAGAACCAATCATATAAATCATGATAGTTCTTTTTCCTTTATTTGAATATGTAATTTTATCTTTAAAAGTTAATAATAAAGCTACACCTACAAGAAGTAATAATATTACAGCTAATTTAATATATATACCATTAATCTTTCTTTTTCCTTTTTTATTACTTATATACTTTCCATCACTATGATTGAATACTGCTTCACTATCTTCCGATTTATTTAAAGTCGAAATTAAACTTGAAAAATAATCTGCTTTAAAAACATCAGTATTTTTTAAATCTTTAGGTGGGTTAGTTATTTCATCACAATTAGGGCAAGAATTGTTGTCTGACATTTCAGACCCGCACTTATTGCAAACCATAACACTCACCTACCTCACCTATTCTATAAATATAATATAACATAAAAAGTAAATAAATGCATAAAAAAACATTTCATCAAAGAAATGTTATTTTTATTATCTATTGTTTTTCTGTACACTATGTTGAACACCATTTGTAGCAATATTCAAATCTCTATAAACGATAGTTAATGGTCTTTCATAATGTAATGCACTTTCTAATTGATTTTCAAAAGATGTTTCATAACTACCTTCCTTATCTACTAACAAAGATTCTGCTTTAAATATTTCATTAAACAAATTAAGATTTGGACAAGAAACAAAACTTATTTTTATTTTATCACCATCATCATTTTGTACTTCCAAAACTGGCAATTTTGTTATATCTATTACTTCTCCATCTTGATCATTTAAAAATTCAGATACAGCTCTTCTAATAGACATAGATATATTTTCTTTAGTATATTCATCTTGTTTAAAAGAAGAATCATAATTCTCATCAACCAAACTACTATTTTTAAAAGCTTCATGATCAACTTCTAAAGGAAAAGAAAAAGTTGGAAAAGGAAAATCAAATTTATAATACAAATTTCCTTCTTTTTTTACCATTTTATTGTTTTGATCAGTTGCTAATAAAACCATAAAAACATATTTATTATCTTTTCTACTTACACTAGACCCAGTCATATCTAATAAAGTATCATTAACAAATTCATTATTTACGTAATTAGTTTTCCCTTCTTTTGTTTCTTTTTTTACAAAAACTTTAAATCTTACCTCATTAGGTATTTTATCTATTAAACGATTACTATCATCTAATTCAAAATCAACGAAATCATATGATGAGAGTCTCTTCTTGAATGGATATCTCCACCAAATATTATCACTTTCAATAATTTCAGTATAATCAGGAACTAATTTACCATTTTTATACTCTAGATATTCTAAAACATATCTTCCATCTTTAGTCATAAGAATATCTTGAACTATTACAGAGCGTTTAATACCACCAGGATAAACAAAATCTATTTTTTTCAAATTGGCTGTTTTGAAATCGTTAACATATCCCATAATAAACACCTCTCTAATATAATAATTATATCATATTTTATACAAAGAAAAAACTATTTTGCTTTTTATAAATAAATATGTATAATTAAAATAGAGGTGTAAAATGAATACAGAATTAGAAAATATGAAATTTACGCTTGCAGAAGAAAATGGAGATGTAGAATACGAACCAATTCTTTCATTTCACAGCGATATTACAGATAAATTTTATTTAGTTTATACTGACAATACAAATGATTCAGAGGGAAATTTAAATACATACGCTTCATCATATGACCCAACAAATCCTGATTTAATACTAGAACCTGTAGAAACTGATCAAGAATGGGATATAATCGAAAAAAATTTAAATGCTGTTTGGGGAGGTAATTTAGATGAATAATGCACCTGATATTGATGTACATATAACAACAAATCCTAAAATATTATTAGAAAATGCAGAAAGGCAAAAAAGCGTAAGAGAAATAGTTGGATTTTGTAAAGGAAGTGCTGCTATAGCTGCTACATTTCTTGCAACAAATCGTGTTTCTGTAATATTGCAAGGAGCAAATCAAGTCAAATTCAATAATTGGCTTAGTGTTCAAACACAAAACCACCCTAAATTAAGTGGACTTATAAAAGTTTATGGTAACGTTGTAAAATTTGCATGGGATCAAATTAAAGATCATCCTACATTATGTGCAACTATTATTTCTGCTTTAGTAGCTTCAGGAGCTTTGATAGCATACAATGTAAAAAAGAACAAATTAAATAGAGACCTAAGAAGAGGAACTGCAATCGTTACTGAACAAGGAGTATATAGAAGAAGATAAAAGACATTCACATGAATGTCTTTTTTTTAATCTATTAAGCTTCCTCCCCACTCAACAACAGTGAAGCCAGATCTTATAACTGGATTTAACACTTGCTCTCTAACTTCAATATAATCATCAAGAGGTTTATAATCCATCATAACTCTTATAAGCGTATCTGGTTTAGGATTTATATCTAGTGACATATAATCATCTATTTCTTCTATTGTTTCAAATCTAATATAATTGTAATTATTATGTTCCATCTTTGGAAGCCAATAAATAATAAATTCATTTGCTTCTCTTTCAGTCAACCCTAATAAAGATAATTTTTCTTCTAGAAAAGATAATACTTCATCTCCTGGTACAACAAATCCTTCATCTAGCATCTCGCTATGATGATGATTACCTTCCCAATATAATCCATAATAATATCTTAAAGAATCATAATCATATAAATCACCATTAGGTTTTGCTATAACAGTCCAATTATCATTATATTTTGGATAAGAAGAAGTCAAATACAAAGGATGATTCAACTTAACAGTTACTTTTGTTTCATTAGTAGGATACAAATATATAATTGGCTTATATGCTACATCTCTTGGACAGTTTGGCTTATTTCTAGCTTTAGAATCAATATTTACTTTAACATCTTTATTTGCATCTTTTCCAACTGGCAACATAAAATAAATATAATATGGAGCACAAACGCCACAATTAGCTGTATAAGAAACTGAAACATTTAATTCTTTACCATTTATAGAATAATCATCTATTTCTATTTCATTCTCAGAGCAAGAATCTACTTCTAACTCAACAACAACATAATTATTATTTTTAAATAAGTCTTCCTTTACAGTTAAATTATCAAAATATGATAAATAATCATCATAATCTGAAATGACATGTCCAGATATATCTAAATAATCCTCATATTCTCCAACATATATAACTTGACTTGATTCCTTGTTATCTTTCTTCATAATTAATAATATAGATAATATAATAATTGTTATCACAAGAATTGACATAATACATATTACCATTACTTTTTTCCAATTACTCTTCTTCATTTTACACTCCTATATAAATTTATTATATCACAATTAATAGCAAAATATGATACAATCAAGGTGAAAGATAAGGAGGGTTTCATGGAAGTAAAAAAAATATTAATTGATAATGACACTATCCAAGAAAGGATAAGAGAACTAGCAGAACAAATTAACGATGATTACAAAGAAAAAAAACTAACACTAATATGTCTTTTAAAAGGAGCTGTATACTTTTTTGCAGACTTAACAAGACATCTAGATTTAGACACTGAATTGTGTTTCATGCGATTATCAAGTTATGAAGGAGAAAATAGTACTGGGAAAATTGAAGTAAAAATAGACATCGAAGAAGACATAAAAGGAAAAGATGTATTAATAGTAGAAGATATTATAGATTCTGGTAACACTCTTAACTTTTTAAAAAATTATTTATTAGATAAAGGACCAAATAGTGTTAAAATATGCACTTTGTTAGACAAGCCAAAGCGAAGAGAAGTAGAAAATATTAAAGTTGACTACCTAGGATTTTCTATACCAAATAGGTTTGTAATTGGATATGGTATGGATTTAGATGAATCATATCGTAATTTACTAGATATAAATTGTATTACACAAGAAAACGATCCTAAAATAGAAGAAGATGTAAAATCAATAAAATTACAGCTAACAAAAAAGAACCATTAAGGTTCTTTTACTATAACTTAAATACTTTAGGTTGTTCAGTAAATGAATAGAATACAGCAGTAGCATCTTTAAAATATAACACTTCTGTATTTTCATCATGTTCATCATAAGCAGTTCTTAAATGTGGATTTTTATCAAGCATATTTTTCTTAGCTTTTACCCTATCATCCCTAACCAATTGACCAGATAGTCTCATCCAAGTTTCTCCTAAACATGCACATATTTCTACATTTGGATTTTTTTCAATTTGTTTTGAAACATCTTTCTTCTTCCCTGTCAAAATATACAATTTTCCTTCAAACTCGGCAAGTGTTCCAAATGGCCTAACTTTAGGAATATTGTTTTCAACCGTTGCAAGATAATAAACTCCACATTTACTAATAAAATCTTCTACTTCTTTCATTTTACCTCCTCTATATAACAAAACTCATACATTATACTTGAAACTAAAGTATCATGTTCATCATAAACAAGTACTTCAACATTTGATAATAATTTACCTTTCTTTATAAATCTACTCTTGGCTATTAGTTTACTTCCAGTAGCTTTATGATAATAATTAATAAATGCATTTGTAGTAACAGCTGCCCTACCAGTAGTACTTGCTAAAATACCAGCACATGAATCAGCAAGACCAAATATAAATCCACCATGAACAATCTTGTATGGATTCATACTTGATTCTATAACAATTCCTTCCATAACAACACTATCATCTTCAAGTGTTACAATACTAAAATTATTATTATTAATAAATCCATTATCTTTTTCTATAGTATCAATTATTGTATTACGTACGTTTTTTTCCATAATAATCACTCCAAAAAAAATTATAACATAACTTAAAAAAAACTCCTATAAATTAGGAGCTTTTTATCAATCTATCTTGCAACTGCTTGAACTTGTTCTTGTTCTTTTTCTTCTTCAAGATTTTCATTACGAGATTCAACCTTGGAATTACGTTTACCAATTTTATTAAACCAATCTCGAATTTGACCAATTTTATCATTAACAACTGTTCTAATAGCACGATCATTTTCAACATTTGTTGCATTAATATTTGGAGTATTAGTAATTCTTACACCACGTTTGTCTTCTTGTTTATCTACTACTTGTAAGAATTTCTTCAAACATTCAAGTATTTGAACATCAGTTTTATCCAATTTATACATATCACTAATTGACATACTTTGCATTTCACTAGATTTACTCTTCAAGAAATCATTAAATGCTTTTCTTTTAAATAAACTATGAACTGCTTTATGTTTAGCTTGTGCATGTTTTAACATATAATTGTACTCATTAATCTTATCTTGTGCTACATTCATAGAATTAGATAATGTATCTTTAATAATTTTTACATTATTTGCTTGTCTTGCATCATACTTTCTTAAATAAGCATGTTGATGAAATTTAAACTTAGTTCTATCCATAGATGGCACTGCTGTTATTTTAGATATATCATATACTTTTATTCTATCTTTCTCATCAGCATTATGTGGAATCATATTATATTTCTTAACATAAGTTTGTACTCTATTATAATGTTCTATTTCTTTAGATGAAGCTTTATTTAAACCAAATAATTCTCTTTCTTTACTAGAGAACGGAACTCTCTTATCCCTTTTACTATAATAAGAACTTCCCTCTTTAAATAATTTTTTATTTCCTTTAGCTGCATCAACTAGCATTCCATAACATATTATATTAAATGCTAAATAATCATCTATACGTTTCTTAACATCTTGATCCCCATTATTATATATTTCTTTTAGTTTATCTGGAGACAAAGCATCAAATAATCTTTCTTGTTGTTTATTATTTCCTTCAAACAAAATACATAACTCATTAACTCTAGGATATAAGTCAAGAATACTAGATAAATCATCCATCAAATCGTTCTTGTCTTTTCCTGTAAATTTGTCAGCATTATCAGCTAAAACAGTAAATAGTCGTTTCATTTCTTCAGGACTTAATAATTTATAAAACTCTTCTAACTGTCCATTGTTAATTAAAACAGAAGCATCATAAATTCTTTTTTCTTCAAATAATTTATTTATTATTTCCATTTGTTTATCAAAAGATGGTATTTTTGCAAAATACTCTTGTCTTTCACGAATAGTATTATAACTAAAAATATCCCCTTCATTTTCTTCTTTATATTTTGAATCATCAACAGTTGGAGATTCTGCGTCTGGTCTAATATGATGTTCTTCTTCTACTTTTTTAATATCCTCATCTTCTGCCATTTGTCCATATAGCTTTTCACGAGTTGATTTAGAAGAAACATGTGATATTGAAAATCTTTCTTCTTCATCTTTTAAACGTACTAGATGTACAGGAAATATAACATTATCTTCATCTTTAATTACTAAATATCTATGAGAACTTCTTTTTATTTCTTTTAAGACTTTAAACTTTCTTGTTCCATATCGTTCACTTACTAATGCACCATCGCTATAAAAAACATCAGATAAATCATACTTTTTAGATAAATCCTGACCTTCTTTATCTAAAAATTTACCATTTTCAAATTTTAAATATGTATCTACCATAAAAACCTCCTACGCCTCCAAAATATCATTAAAAGTATTTAAGACTATCTCTTGCTCTTCTGAAGTCAAACTAATATATTTATCATTTTCTCCAACATGAACAACTTTAACAGCAAAAATATCAGACATATCTCCATGATCTACTGCTAATAGCATATATTCATCATCATCAATTTCCATAACATCCAACACTTCTGCTCGAACGTCTTTATCATCCTTTTTAATTTGAATATATCTATCATCAACATCATCTTCTGACTTAATACTATCAAAAAAATCAGAGACAATTGTGTCAATAGCTCTTCTCTCAACTTCATCTTCGATTTTTCTTAAAACATTTTCAACAACTTTTCCGCAATAAACATCTTCTTTTCCAGAATCATCTAAATTAGGTAAAGAATAAATACAATAAATATTACCATTAAATTTAAAGCTTCCTACAACATTTATTTCTACTTTTTCACCATTTCTCATAGTATATAACCCATCCATCATGAAACCACCTCTTTACTATAATAAAATTATATCATATAACATCAAAATTAATAAACAATTAATTAGTAGAATGTAAAGTATATAACTAATTATATTAATCATATAAAAAAAGATGATAAAATATAATTGAGGTAAAAAAAATGATAAAAATATTTAAAAAATTACTAGATAATTTTTCTTTAAAAAGAACAACAAAAGAAGTTAAAATTGTAAAAGAAGAAATTGTAAAAGAAAAAATAGACCTTAGAAAACTATATGAGGAATATAAAGAAAAATCAATAAGAGAAAATAGATATTATCTGGCAGGTAGTAATTACATGAAAAAACTATTAGATGATAATACGCCTTATATCTTTTTTGAGAGTTTATTATTAAGAAATTTTAGAATTATAGATGAAAGTAATAGAATAATCCCACTAGAACTCGGACAATTTCTAGAAGGATTGACTTACGATGATGAATATATTATAGGAATTCATAAAAGTAATTCAATTATTTCTAATAATGTATTTGAGGATCCAATTCTTTATCAAATAATGACACAAGGGTTAATTAATAATGAAGCAGCAATGCAAGGAATAATAACACATGGAGTTTTAGAACCAGGAAGAACAGTTTTTAATGCAAATGATCCAATAGCTATGACAAGAAACCTATTATCAACATATAGAGATTCAAATGGTAGTGTAATTCTAAAACTTCCAAAAAAATATGTTAATGGGCAACTAGATATACTTAACAAAGAAAACGCATCACAAATATATGACTACGATGAAAATGGAATAAGTTATATTAAGCCAGAATTTATTATTGGATATGTACAAAATGTCGGTAACACTTTCAAATATTATTCAAAAGAAGAAATAATTGAAAATCACAAAAGAAAAAAGCTTTGATAAACAAAGCTTTTTTTATCTTTTATTCATAGGTAGTTTATCTTCTTTAAAAGACATATCTACTGGATAACTAAAGAATGGTAACAATTTTGTTCTAATCGGATACATTCTATTAATAATCACAACTGCTTCAAAAGGTTTTAATACCTTTAATTCGGTATCAGATATTAATGGAACTTCTTTCCCATGTTCTAAAACATTTCCGCATAAATTTGAGAAATATTTTAATGTATAATCATCATTTGCAAATAAGTAAACAACACATGACATAAGTGACTTAATAATCTCAAATTCTGCATCATCATAATATGCTTTTAATGTTAGCAAACTCTTACAGAATAAAGTAAATGTAATATAATAACCTCTTGTTCCAGATAATAATTGAGCAAATGATGGAAACTTAGATAAATCATCAAAATCATCTAGCATTATATGAAATCTCTTTTTATTGTTACTTTTTGTAAGACAATAACAACATTGTCTAACAAAAACAGGTATCAAATAAGACGATGATGTATTATTTCCAATCAAGAAAACAACAATTTTATCTTTACTAATATCAGAAATATCAAAAGTTGATTTATTAAGCATTGATGCTAAATTAGGTCTTGAAGTAAACAGTCTCATTCTTTGATTAAATACTGCTATTATACTTCCTCTTGTTTCAACAGGAGCCTTAGCAATAGATACTAAATTAAAATATGCTGGTGACTCTTTATCAATCTTAGTAAGTATTTTTTCATCAACTTCATCTAATAAAGTTATCATACGACTAATATTGATATTCTCTTCCTTTTCGTTTTCAAACAAGTATAAAGCTAAGCCTGTTAACAAAGATACACATTGATTGCTCCAGAAAGGATCAGCATTCACATTAGCTTTTTCATAGAAAAGTACGTCTGCTAGTTCTTCTAGTAAAGATATTGCATCATTCTTATTTCCTTCCTTATAAAGGGTATATGGTAAATATAAAGGATTCCACATATCTCCATAATCAGGATTAGCAAAATTTAATGCTAAAACTTTGTATCCATCCTTCTTATATTTTCCAGCGAAACTATCATATATATCCCCTTTTACATCAGAAATAATGAAAGATTCACCTACATGCTCACCTAAATACATTTTAGGATAGCAAATTGTTTGAGTTTTACCTGAACCAGTTGTCCCGATTACCAAAGTGTGTCCATCTCTTTCATATGTATAAATAGATTTATCATCATATGCTAAAGGTAAACTTCCACCAGTAACCTCTTCTATCTTGCTGATTTTATTTAATGAACTTTTAAACTCACTTAAATCAGTCCATTTTGAATATTTATTATCCATAAATCTCACCTCACGAATAAAGTATAGCATGTTAAATATCATAAAACTTAAACAATAGTGGCTTTTTATTAAAATGTGTGATATAATAATACTTCGAAAAGGGGAAACAATATGTACAGTAATGAATTAATATGTAATATTTTAGATTATATAAATAAGAATATTGATACAGAAATAACAATTGATTTATTATCAAATTTATTCTTTTTTAATAGAACATATATAATGAAAAAATTTAAGAAAGAATTAAATATATCAATAATCAATTATATAAACACATTAAAAATATATAATTCTCTATCAAAATACAATCAACAATCAATTACTACTATTGCATTAACAAGTGGATTTAACTCTTTAGAATATTATTCTGAAATATTCAAAAAAATAATAAAAGTTTCCCCAAGAAAATATTTAAAATTTTCAAATTATTATAACTATGTAAATGAAAATGATTATATTACTATTCAAAATTCATTAGTAGAAATATCAAAAATTATAGAAAAAACTAATACATATCTATCAAAAAGAGCTCCTAAAAAAGTATACAAAAAAGTTTTTACTTTATTCAAATAAAAAAAGGCATCAACATGCCTTTTTATTTTGTGGCTCTTCAACATTGTCATTATTTTTTGATAACTGATCAATCAATTCTTCTTCTAAAGGTCCAGCAACATAATTTCCATTAGAATCCATCAAACATGGAATACAATTATCTTCATCAATAGCAACATCACTAAATTGATATATTTTAGAAACGTCTTCTACTTTTCCAGCTTGTTTTAACTCTCCATTTTCTTGTATTGAAAATTTAACTCTTGAAATAATACCATCATTATTTTGTTCAAAAACATTCACCTTTTTTGTTTCTGTATCAATAATTGAACATCTTAAATATTCATCAGTTTTTTTATAAGAATAAGTAATATCTCCCTCTATTAAAGTTCTATTTATACCTATTTCATCTTCCAAAATAACTCTTCCTGTGGTTAGTTCTAAATAAGTACTTTGTTTGTTTGATTCTTTTGCATTAGAAACTGCAGCATGAAAAGCTTCAGAAAAGTTTTGTTCCCCCTCTTTTCTTTTTTCTTCTTCTAGTATTCGATTTTTTTCAGCTTGTACATTAACATCCGATAGTACTTCATCAAAATTTATTTTCAAGCCTTCACCAACACTGTAATCATCTATTAATCTTTTCCTTTTTTCATTTGTTAAACCATTATTTTTACCTAATTCTTGTTTTGCTTTCTTTTCATCTTCTTTTCTTTGCTTATTAGCTTTCTTCTCTTCTTTCTTCTTCTTTTTCTTATCCTTTTTTCTTTTACGTTTACCAAACTTAGTAAAAAAGAAAATTATAGATAAGATTATACTCATGATTCCTTCTTGAATAATTTTAATTATAAGTTTATATAAGCTTACAAAAGGAAGTCCAAGTATTCTTCCAATATCTTTTAATTCTTGCTTAATCCTATCAAACTTTTTTCTACCTGTCTTTGCAATTTTTCTTTCAGTTATTGTATTTTTTAACAACTCTGTCACAATTGGCCAGCTTATTTTAAAAGTTTGAATTGGACCAATTTTAGCAGAAAGTACTTCTTCTGAATAACGTTCTTTTAATACTTCTCTTTGCTTTGGCAATTCGTTTTCTAAAGCATCCTTATATAACTTTAATCTTTTAACATCTAAATAGTCATAAAGATTTCTAAATCTTTTCTTAAATTCAATATAATTATCTACAGAATCTCCAAAGTAATTTTCAAAATCTTCATTGCCTTTTCTAAGTAATACACTTTTAATATTTTTTTGTTTAACAGCCAAGTCTGTTGGTTTATTAAGCAAACAATCCATTTCATCTATTACTTTAACAAATTTATAATATTTTTCTATATCACTTTGACAAAGTTTCAACTCAGAAATAAGTATTCCTCTTCTTTTACTTATTTCCTTATTATCACCAACACCAAGTGATTGAGAAAGCATTTTATATAACAAATCTAATTTATCTAAATTAGCTGGTTTCAAATTGTCAAAGAAACGAGCTACTTCATTGTTTTGCGTTGATTTTACTATTTCATGCAATTTAGTTTGATTAGCGCTAATAATCATATTTAATTTATCATTTTCTTCAACATTTAAATCAGTTTGTTTTTTAGAATTAACAATTAATATCTTATTATCACTATTCAATTTACTTAAATTACTTTTAAGTTTATTAACTTCTTTTTTATCACCTTTTATAACATAATTAGCTATATTAGCTTGGATCTCTCGAATATCTTGCTTTACTTTCAATTCATCAGATGAACACGTATTAAACTGATTTAATTGGTTTATAAAATCATCTAACTTTTCTACCATCAATTTAGAAATTCTTATTTTATTTTTCTGTATAGCAGTAGAACATTCAATTAAACTTAATACTAGCTTTAGAGAATTTTTTTCATAATTTTCTCGTATTGTATCTTTATTAATAGCATTCTTAAGGGAAATATCAAACAAACTGCTAGAATCTTTTTTTTCAGTATCTATATCAGCCATTTAATCATTCCTCCTTTTTCGCTATCATACTATTCTAATTAAATTGTATCATTAATATATAAAATCATAAACAAAAAACACAAGAAATCTTGTGTTTTACATATCAGTCATATACTTATTTATTACATCTTCAGTACTATTTATTGAGTAAAGATCTACTTTCACTTCTTTATCATTACTACTTATATATATATCTAAATCAAAATTACCAGATTTAACAAAATACTTACTAGCTATTTCATATACAACTTTCGCTGCTTCTTCTTTATTAGCATAATTACTTAAATAAACAACTATATCATCAGATACATGTCCAGTATTCATAGCATCCAACTTATATTCATTTTTTATCAAGTCTTTTACTTGATTATCATAATCATCTTGTATTGTAATTACACATTCTTTTTTATCATAATCAAAATAGATAAAATCCCTAACAGAAAATATAACATCATTCTTTGTAGCTTTTACGCTCCATACATAACCGTCCATTGAACAACCTGAATCCCATCCACCATTTATTTCTTTAGAATTTCTCTCTAAAACTTCAAATTTTTCGTCTTCTCCATAAATTTTTGCCAAATATTTAATTACATCATCTTTAGAGTTTACTTTAGACTGACTTTGATTTCTAAATAGTAAAAAAAGTACACAAATAAGTAATACAACAATTGATACTATAATAATTATCATTTTTTTCTTATTACTTGTATTTTCTTTCTTCATAAAAATTCACCTACCTATAAAACCATTATAACAAACATTAAAAATAAAATAAACAAATTAAAAAGTGATATAATTAAAATGAGGTGATAAAATGAAAAAAAGAAAAAAAAGAAACCCTTATAAGTTTTATTTATTTCTTTTAATAATTGCCATTATTGCTTTTGGAGTATTTTTTATAACACAAAAACATAAAAATGAAGAAATAATTCAAGAAAAAGAACAAAACGAAAAAGAAGAATCAGAAGAAAAAAAAGAACCAGTAAAAACTGAAACAGAAATTAAACTAGAAAAATTAAATAATATAAATAAAAAACTAGACTTCTTCAAAATGGACTATATTGATAGATACATTAGCTACAAAGAAAAAAATCCAAATCTTTCAGATGAACAAATAATTGTCGATGTTAATATTGGATTGGATAACAGTTTTTACACTAACACAATTGACAGTCCTAACAAATATACAAATATAGTATTATGTAACAAATTTTACTATTTAGGAAGCGATTATGAACCAAAAAACTTAACACTAATCAATTCAAAATATACTAGTGACAAAAGATATATGGAAAAAGATGCCGCAGAAGCTTTTGAAAAAATGGCTAGTGATGCCAACAAAGAAGGATATACAATTAGAGCAATATCAACATATAGAAGTTATGATTATCAAACTCAATTATATAATCGCTATGCCCAAAAAGACGGAAAAGAAAAAGCTGATACTTACTCTGCAAGAGCAGGATATTCTGAACATCAAACTGGCTTAGCTGTCGATGTTGACAATAAACAATTAACCTACACTAATTTTGGAAAAGCTAAAGAGTTTAACTGGATGAAAGAAAACGCTTATAAATATGGATTTATTTTAAGATATACTAAAGAATATGAACCAATAACTGGATACAAAGATGAACCATGGCACTATAGATATGTTGGGATAGAAATAGCAACATACATTCAAAATCATCCAATGACATATGAAGAATACTATGTAAGATTTTTAGACAAATAAAAAACATTCAAAAATGAATGTTTTTTTAATTGCTTTTTAATTTCTTAAGTACTGGACTTTCAACTTTTTGAGTTTGAATATCAGATAACTTATGTAACTTATCATCTGACAATTCTTGATGATTAAATGTTATAGAATCTATTAATTGATAAGTTCTAGCTTCCAAATCTTGATTATTTTCAGCTGACTTAACATAACCTTCACGATTAACAGCAATTTCAAATACTGCATCAAAATCAAAATCTTTCTCAGCATCATGACGAATAAAATCATCTACAAAGTCATCTACAACTGCTCTTTCATCATCAAACAAACGAACTTTTTCTGTTCTTTTTACATCACCAGGAATAGTAGTATTGAATGATGCTCTACATGCATTATAATCTTTATCAACTACAAAACAATAACATAATCCAGTATTAAGATTTAATGTTGAGCAAGATAGCAAAACATTATCATTTATTATATTACTCATAATTCACTCCTCTTATAAGTATATATAATAACACAATTTATAAAAAATACAAAGAATTATTCAATTTCAAAAGCATCTAATATATTAAATGTATCTTTTACCTTATTATAATACAAAGTGCAAAGTACATCTCCCTCTTTAACAGTATCTCCTATTTTCTTATTAATAAATACTCCAACTTCATGATCAATAGATTCTTCTTTACTCATACGACCACTACCTAGACGAAAAGAAACTTCACTTACAATTAATGCATCTATATTCTTTATTACACCATTTTTAGTAGATTTAACTTTAATTTTATTATTACTAATTGTCATCTTATTAATGTCTCCACCTTGATATTCAACAAATTCATAAAACTTCTCCAAAGCTTTATGAGATTCAATAGCTTCAACAACTTGTTTTCTTGCTTCTATTATAGTTATTCCCTTTGCCATACTTACCATATTACTTGCAATATCTACACATAGATTATATAGATTATTCTTAGACTTACCTTCTAATACTTCTATAACTTCAGCAACTTCTAAAGAATTTCCAATACATACACCTAAAGGTGTATTCATATCAGATATTAAACATCTAACTTCTCTATCATAAGCTTTACCTATTCTAACCATTATATCTCTAAGTTTTTTTGCAGATTTCATATCTTTAAGTAAAGCTCCATCACCACATTTAATATCAATCAAAATTTTATCTGCACCACTGGCAATTTTCTTACTCATTATACTAACTGCAATTAAAGGTAATGACTCAACTGTACCAGTAACGTCTCTTAATGCATAAATAACTTTATCAAGAGGAACTAAAGTACCAGTTTGACTACAAACAACCATACCGATATCTTTAAGCTCTTTTAAAAGATTTTTAGGAGATACTTCTACTTTAAATCCAGGAATACTTTCAAGTTTATCTATTGTTCCTCCAGTAAGTCCTAATCCTCTTCCACTCATTTTAGGAACAATAACACCTAAAGATGCTACTATAGGAGCAATAATAAGCGTCGTTTTATCTCCAACTCCACCAGTTGAATGTTTATCAACCTTAACTCCAGGAATAGAAGATAAATCTAAAACATCTCCACTTTTAATAAATATATCAGTTAAATCGAATATTTCTTGATCAGTCATTCCATTAATACATATAGCCATTAACAAAGAAGACATTTGATAATCTTTTACCTCTCCATTTAAATAACCATTAAACGCATAGCTAAGTTCTTCATTAGTCAACTCACCATTATTTCGTTTTTTATTAATAATATCAATAATATTCATAATAGACCTCCAATTATAAATTAATTATAGCACAAAAAAACATATTACAAAGAATATGCTTAACTTTATCTAATCTTTTTTTCAATAAATTCTAAAGTCCTTTTAGGATCATCCATTAAACTATTGTATAAGTCTAAATGCTTTCTTAATTCTTTAATTACATCGATTTCATCTTTTGCCATTCTCAAACCATAATTTGAATCATTATCACTAACAGCATAAAGATCAGTTCCTATTAAATAATCCAAATCAACTTTAAATAAATTACAAATATCAACCAAAGTTTCTATAGACGGCATTCTATTACCACTTTCATAATTGCAAATACTAACTTTTGTAACATTTATAATATTTCCCAATTCTTGTTGTGTCAATTGAGCATCCGTTCTAAGTTTTTTAAGTCTCTTGCCAAACAGGATCATCTTAATTCACCACTTTCAAAACAAGAACATTATATTTAATTAAAATAATAAATTGGTTAAAGTTAACTAAATGATAACTTCAAAAAAAACAGATTATTCATCTGTCTTTTTATTACTCAAAAAAGTTACTCTTTCAGCTATTACATCAAAGTAATACTTTTTTTCATCATCAACTTCAACCATTCTACTTTGCACTCTTCCTTTAACACCAACAATATCTCCTTTCTTGCAATATTCAACAGTTGATTTTGCAACTGAATCCCATAGTACACAATTGATGAAATCACTTTCGTATTCACCATTCATATTTTTAAAACTTCTAGGTATAGCAAGTGTTATTCTAGACATTTTCTTGCTTGCATCTGTATCTACAAGTTCAGGATCTTTTACTAACCTACCAACTAAAACAACCTGATTCAACATATTATTCCTCCTTTCGGGGAATAATCTATCATCATTTAAATAGCAGCACAAACCAGTAAAAACATAAAAACAAATGAATTAATAAATGAATAATATACTTTCTATATATAATTATTAATATCCATAATCAAAAGTAATACTTTTTATTAAATAAATACAAAATAAAAAAAAATGATTTTCATCATTTCTTCTTTTTATTATTCTTATTATTTTTATTACTAGTTGTACTTTTATTATTTATTTTTTTCTTTGTAGAGTCGTCTTCCTCTACTTTTTCTTCTTTTTGAGTTTTATCTTTTACAACTATTTCATCAGTTTCTACTTCTTTATTCTTATTTTCATCAATTCCAAGTTTATTATTAATCTTCTTTTTAGCTCTTCTAAAATAAATTCCTACAAAAGCTCCTATTGCAATTATTATTCCTGCAATTGCTTGAATAGCATAAGTCATTACTGATGGGTCAATATAAAGTATCATAAAAAACTCCTTTCGTTATATTATAATAGCAACTAAATTATATCAAAAACATATAAACTATTCAACATGAATACTAAACATCATATGTTTTATCTATTGCTTTTAATTCATTAAAAGTATCTATTTCAACTATGTCTCCCTTTTGGCATTCTCTAACATAAATTTGATAATGCATTTTATATACATCTAAGAAAACTTGATCCCAATATTTCTCTTTACCACCAGGAGAATTATAAACGTTTTCCAAATCTTCTTCCATCATCTTGGCATATTTCTCTTCATAAAAAGAAATACCACACATTTGATAACATTTATACCCCCCAACCTTTTCTTTTGTTATTTGTTTATTGCTAGTAGTTTCTAAACACCAATCATCAGTAACGTCAGTATACATACCTAAAAAATTAGATTGATATTCGTATTTTCTAACCAATTTAGGATTTGATAAAAGCAAATCAGATTCAAAAACATAAGCATTTGCAAATTTATCTTTTACAAGATATGCTGAAGATATATTATTAGCTTCATTATATTTAGCATTATATACTAATTGAATATTAGGATATTTCTTTTTTAATAATTCAAACTGTTCTGCTAAATAACCTGTTACTATTATTATTTCTTCAATACCTGCTGCAACTACTGCATCAAGTAATGTCTCTATTATTCTTTTACCATTAACCATTACTAAAGGTTTTGGAGTGTTCAAAGTAATTGGTACTAATCTAGATCCAAAGCCTGCTGCTAAAAATATAGCTCTTTTAACTCGATAAGGTTCTAATGCTTTTATACCTTTTTCAGTAATAATATTGTTATCAACATATTTATTCTTATTTAGATTAGATATAACATTATTAACAGTTCCCAAAGATAATCCTGTTTCTTGAGCAATTTTTCTTTGAGACATAACCTCTCTTGTTTTTTCTAATTCTGTTAAAATCAAAAATTCATTATAGGTCATTTTCTATTACCATCTCTTTCTTTTCATCTCTTTTATTTAATATATACACAATAACTTTAACTACAATGTTACATAATAATATTATCAGTGAAATAATAGCAGCTTCTCCTAAAAATAAATCTTCTTCATATGTATTTATAAGAAGAGATAAAGGCATTGTTTTAGTATTAAACAAGAATGCTACTGCTGATATAGTAGTCATTGAATTAACAAAAAAATATGCAAACATTTCTCTTATTGTTGTTTTAGTACATGGTACTATTACATTAAATATTATTCTATATGTAGGAATATTACATGTCTTTGCAACTACTTCATAATTAGGATTTATTTTTTGTAATGCATTATAAGCCATCAAATATGGTGACGCTATAAAATGAACTATATTAACTAATATTAAAATTATAAAAGTATTATAAATAAAAGTTCCCTTAAAACAAATCGTATATGATAATCCTAAAACTATTCCAGGAATTGCTAAAGAAGCAATAGTAAAGAAATGAGCAACTCTAGATAGTTTATTTTTTACTCTCGCAGTTAAATAACCAACTGCATAAGCAATAATAGTACCTATTATTGATACCATAATAGCTATAAATAAAGAATTAAATAATCTCTCCCACAATTTATCATTAAGCACATATTCAAAATGCTTAGAAGATAAATTATTATTTAACATTGGATTATCAACTATTGCATAGTATACAAATGATCCAATAATTACAAAAACAAAAATTATAACAAAATAAACAAATATTTTAGATAAAATATCTCTTACTTTATTTTTTTCTATTCTAAATTTTTTATTATAGTCTCCTGAAGAATAATCTTTAGATACATTATCAAATATAAATGATATAAACGCTGGTATTAATAAGAATAGTCCTATCATAGTTCCTTTAGAAAAATCTAATAGACCAATTACCTGTTTATATAAGAATACTGGTAATGTAGTAAACTTTCCTCCTACTGCTAAAGGAACACCATAATCAGTAAAAATCATAGTGAATACAGCAAATATAGAAGAAAGTAAAGGTTTCTTCATATAACATAAAGTAACCTTTTTAAAAGTTTCCCATTTACTCATTCCTAATACTTTGGCTGAATCATACATAGAATTATCTATATAATTGAATCCATCATCAAGCATTAAAAATGCTACTGGAAACGAATACATGATTGAACCAATAATAATTCCTGACTCACCAACTATACTAAAATTAAACATTGATGATATAGAACCATTTGATCCAAATAAGTTAATTAATCCCAATCCATGTGATATAGAGGGAATTAACATTGGCAATATTAATAATATTTTTAATAATCCCTTATGTTTTATATTTGTTCTATTAATTGCATATGCCAATAAAAAAGCAATTAATATTGATAGAATTGTTGCTTTAGAAGTAGCTAAAACTGAATTAGTTAAAGCAGTCTTAAAAGCATCCGATGCCAATAAATCTGAAGAAGTTTCCCATTTAACATTTATTAGCATCGTAAATAATGGATAAAAAACTGAAACAAATAAGAAAAGAAGAATAAATATTGTCTTCTTTGAGTGTTTCATTATAAATCAATACCAGTACATTTTTCTATAGAAGAAACTTTTTCTTGTAAATGTTTTGTTACAAAATTTCTTACATAGTCATTTACTGGTTTATTATAAATTACATTAGGTACATCTATTTGTTCAATATTTCCATTATTCATTACCATTACACGATCAGACAAAGAAAATGCTTCTTCTTGATCATGTGTAATATATATCATTGTTGTCTTAAATTTTTTTTGTATTTTCTTTAATTCTTTTCTTAAACCAAGTCTATTATCAGCATCTAAGGCAGACATAGGTTCATCAAACAAAATAATATCTGGATTTAATGATAAAGTTCTTGCAATTGCTACCCTTTGTTGTTGTCCTCCAGATAATTCATGTGGATACTTATCTAAAAAATCTTCCATATGAACGATTTTAAGCATTTCTATGCTTTCTTTTTTAGCTTTTTCTTTATTCTTATACTTTAACTTTAAAGCATACATTACATTTCCTAAAACTGTCATATTTGGAAATAGGGCATAATTTTGAAAAACCATGCCCATTCCTCTTTTAGACGGATCTAAATTAGTAATATACTTACCCTTTCTTTTGATTGATCCCTCAGTAGGTTTCTCAATACCAATTAGGATCTTTAGAAGTGTCGTTTTACCACATCCACTAGGACCCAAAATTGATAAGAATTCACCATCAATTACATCAAAAGAAACATTATTTAAAACAGTTTTATTATCATATACTTTAGTTAAATTGTTTATCTCCAAATTAACCATTTACTTTTTCCCACTTTTTAGATAAATTTGCTTTTAATTCAGAATCTTCAATTCCTTTCATATCAGCATCTTTAACATCTTCAGGATAATTCTCTATTTTAATCTCAGCTTCTTTAAATAATTTAGCTGGAACATATACCTCAGAATCATATTTAGAGAATTCAGTAACTAACCATTGGAATACTTCTTCTACACCTTCATTATCTTCTCTTCCCTTAATAATACCAGCAGAAGTAGTATTATATGGACAACCAGTGTTAAGAATAATCATAGAAAAATCATATCCTTCAGTTATAGCAGCTGCTCCTTGTGAGAACATTCCCATTGCAATAGCAATTTCACCTTGTTTTAATAGATTTGTTGGTCCAGATCCTGATGTAGTAAATTCTCTCATGTTATTTTTTAATTTTTGGAAATATTCAATAGCACCATCTTCTCCTTTAAGATTTACTACGTTAAGTAAGAATGCATATCCACTTCCAGATGTAGTTGGATCTGGCATAGCTATTAAATTCTTATACTTTGGATTTAATAAATCTTCATAAGTTTTTGGAACTGGTAATTTGTGTTCTTTGAAATATTTATTATCAATAATTATTCCAACAGAAAACTTTGTCCAAGTCATGTAATTATCAGATGTATCTACACCTTCAATACGTGTACTCTTATCAATTTTTTCAATACTTGCAAAATTATCTTTTAAGCTTTCGATATGTGATGTTTCTAAATCTAATATGATATCAGCTTCAATATCTGTACCTTCATTTTTTAATTTTGCAGCAACATTTCCTGTACCTACATGTTGTACTACAATATCTAAGTCAGGAAACTTTTCCTTCAATTGTTTAGATAAATCTTGGTTTCTTTCTTCTTCCATAGATGAGTAAATAATTATTGAATTACTTTTACCACATCCAGTAAATGTAATGGCAACTACAACCATCATAATTAAAAATAATGTGAACTTTTTCATTGTATCCTCCTTACGTTCATATAAACAATTATACATGCTAATTTTGAACATTTCAATAAAAAAAAGCAAACTATTTAAGTTTGCTTATTTATTCTTCTTTTTATCTTCTATTTTATCTACTATATAATCAACTATATATTTAGCTCCAACTTCTGCACTATTTCCTAAGTTATATACATATTCATCAATCATTTTAGTAATTTTCTTTTTATATTTATCTTTAGAATCTAATAATTCTTTAATAGTATCTTTAACTTTATCATCTAACTCTTCAACTTTTAAAGATTTACCAATTTCATTTCTTGACCAAATATTAATTGGTTCAACATCAATATCTTTATAGTTAGGATTCATTATCTTCATTGGAGTATCAATATATAATACTGGCTTTTTTGTAGTAAATGCATATTCGAATCCAATACCAGACCAGTCAGTTACTATTAAATCTGCATTAAATACTGTGTCTGTTGAAGAAAAATCTGTTTGTATTTCGATATTCTTGTTGTCTGCATATTCTTGTTTCATTTTTTCAAATTTTTCTTTCATATGTCTAACATGCTGAGGATGTGGTCTTACAATTATTTTATAATCTTCATCTTTAATATTATTTAGAATTTTATCTAAACATAAATCTACAATATTATCTTTTTGCCAAGAAGGTGCTATTAAAACAGTCTTCTTCTTTTCTGGTTTCTTTTCTTTATATGCACTAATCATATCATCCAATAAAGGGAAACCACATTCAACAATATTTCTTTTTAAATTATATTTTTTATTAAATGCAACTTCTTCGTCTTTTTGATGTTTACCTGTAGTAAATATAGTATCAAAATGATCAGTAGCATGTGGTCTTAATGTTAAATTTGAACTTCCTTGATCATGTGGAATGAAAATATAATTAATATCTTTTCTATAATAGCTTCTCTTAATATGATATATTTCTAAGTCAGGCATTGTCATAACAACAACATCTGCATCCATCTTCATCATAAGAGGAATTAACTTTTTCTCTTCGATATAATAAGCTTTAATCTTAGGATTTTCTTTTTCTAATTTAAATATATTATCATTATAGTCACTTGTAATATAGTGAATAGTTAAATTAGTATTATTAAGAATATAATCAATCATTCCCTTATAATATTTATAAAATCCATTACTTTCAGAATAGAATACTAAATGCTTATTTATTACTTTAAAGAACTTTTTATAATCTTCTTTTTCTTTTTTGATTTGTTCTTTAGTTCTTTTTACTTTCTTATTAAGATTATTTAACTCATTCAATTCTTTAGTTGTTTTTTCTAATTCTTCATAATCTACATATTTTTTTGGATTAATAAATATATTCAATAGCCACTGTTGCAATATGGCAAGTAAGTTACTAGCAGTCCAATATAATGCAACTCCTGCTGCTACAAACATACCAAGATATAATGACAATCCAACAGATAATGCCAACATACCATACTTATTCATTTTAGATTGTTGCTTTTGTAATACATTCATCTTGTTTTGAGCAATACATAGTATTAAAGCACTTAAACCAGCAATAATTGGAATTATATAAGCAATTCCCTTTTCTACTACAGCAACATAGCTTAAATCAAATCCAAAGAACTTAAGATTTAGATCTTTAATCTTTGCTATTTCATCTTCTCCTATAATAGCTCCATACTTATCTAAGTTTTGTTCATTTTTAATATCTTTAACTACTTCCAACTCTAAAGCTGAAGAATCCTCATCTAACTCTTTATTATTATCTAATGCTACATCTATTAATTGAGAAGAAACATCTTTATTTAAATTAATAATATGAGTTAAAGGATGATTTATAACTTCAACTAATCCAATTAATAAAACTATTTGAATAATTAATGGTATTAAAGATGTAAAAGCATTATATTTCTCTTTTTTATATAAGCTAGCCTGCTCATCAGCAATCTTATCTTTATCTCCAAAATAATTTATTTTAATTTTATTAATAGCAGGTTGCATCTTTACCATTTTTATTGAATTCTTTTGAACAAGAATTGATAATGGTAACAAAACAATCTTACTTATAATAGTAAATGCTATAATAGCAAGTCCATAATTTCCTAAGAAATTATAACAAAATCTCATAATACTTCCTAAAATATTTACAAACATTATTACACCTCTATCTTTTATAAACCGTATCGGTTTTATTCATTTTTCCATATTCCCAAGCTTTATCTTTTTGTGTATATAAAGTCATTTCATCTTCTTTTCCATAAACATAATATATATACTTTCTTTCTCGATTCTTAGGTATATCTTTAAACATTTCTGTACTTTTCTTACCATCTATTAAATCCATAAACACGCCCATAAGATCTTCATAAGAAATTGGTTTATCAGATGTTATCATTTTATGATGTTCACCAATTCCCTTAATATATAATATTGGATTCTCTCTTCCCATTACACTATTATTAATAGGCTCATAACCATGATCTGCCAAAATAACAATCGCAGAATTATCATAAACACCATTTTCTTTTAATCTTTTAATAAATGCATCTATTACTTTAATTGATGCTTTCATCTTTTGATAATAATCACCATTTTCTATCTCTTCTAAATTTTCATTTAAATCAAAAGGAGTATGTGCACCTTCTAAATGAATATAATGGAAATACTTATTATCTATTTTTTCTATATTATCATTCAAATAATTATCATATGCATTTATATCATTCCACTTAAAAACATCTTGATCTGATTGAAACATACAGTAATAAAAATCTAATTCGTTAATTCTAGAAGCCTTTTTAGCAAAGAATGGTAAATATTTAAACAATACATATTTAGCTTCATTCTTAACAATACATACTTTCTTATTTCCATAATGAGCTTCTTTAAAGTTCTTAAAATCCCATTTTCTATCAAGTGATAATATATAATCTGCTTCATAAATATAAGAATCAAAATTATCTTGCTCTAGTTTTTCAAATAACGGAGAACTATTAACTGCATCTTGATAAAAATCTAAAAAACTTTTTTGATTATCATTCCACTTTCCAGTTAATATAAGAGGAACAGAATCTCTTGTAAACGGATACCCTGCAAGTGTATCAGGATAATAAGTAAAATCAGTAAACATATCTTTATATTGAGAATCATTTAAAGCTTCATTAAAAGTCCTAGAATCTATCGTATCAAGAACCATAATAAACAAGTTTTGATCAACAGATGCATAATTAATTCCTTCTCTTGTAATATCATTTATTTTTTTCTCCGAAAAAACCCCTTCTTTAAATAGATTAGGAATCATAGCAACACAAAGCATTAATAATATACCAACAGTAACAAAAGTAGATGTTTTAATAACTTTTTCAAATTTATATTTTCGAATAAAAAAAACAAAAGCTGTTATTAATACCACCCAAATTACAATAGTTATTATATTATCAACTATAAAACCACTCCAAACTATTTCATCACCTGATAGTACAGGTAAATTTCCAGTTAAATAGTTTCCCTGTATATAAGTTGCAAAAAAAGCAATCATTGATACTACTAAAACTATATTATAAATATTTTTATTAGGAAAAAACTTTTTATTAACTAAATAAACAACTGTATAGAATATAGAAAGAATAGAAAAACCTATTAATAAACAAGCAAACATACTTTCCATTAGTATTTTTAAATCAAACCAAAAATCTTCTATATTAGTTGAATACATCAAAAAAGGCTCATATATAACAAACATGAAGCAAATAACAAATGACAATATATAAGCCGGAACAAGCTTTTTCATTTTAATACTTAAATATATAATCCTTAATTTCTAGTCTTTTCCCAAATGTTAACATAAGCTTTTGCATATTACCACCTCTGTATTTTTTGTGCTCATCTAACCATACATATTAAGTATAACATATTTAAAAAAAAAGGCAAAAAAAAGAAACTATAAGTTCCTTTTTAATAATTGATTTAATTCTACTGCATATTCCATAGGAAGTTCTTCTCTAAATCTCTCAATAAATCCAAGAATAATAAGTTCTGTTGCTTTTTCTTCTGGGATTCCTCTACTCATTAAATAAAATAATTTATCTTCACTGATTCTAGACACAGTAGCCTCATGTTCCAAACTACTTAAAGCTGTATCACATATATTTGTAGGATAAGCATCGCTCTTTGACTCTTTGTCTAATATTAACGAATCACATTTTACAATAGATTTGCTATTTATAGCAGATGGTTTTATTTCAACTTTTCCACGATAAGTAGCATTTCCCCCAAGTCTAGCAATACTTTTTGAAATAATTGTACTAGTAGTATTCTTACCTATATGAATCATTCTTGCACCACTATCTTGTTGTTGTTCATGTGTTGCAACACTAATAGTAATACATGTACCACTTGAATTATCTCCTTTTAATATACACGCAGGATATTTCATAGTAGCCTTACTACCAATGTTACCATCAATCCACTCCATTACCCCATTTTCTTCAACTAAAGCTCTTTTAGTAACAAGATTAAGTACATTAGGAGCCCAGTTTTGAACTGTCGAATAACGACATGTACTATTTTTACCAACATATATTTCTACAACTGCTGCATGCAAACTAGAATCGCTATATGTAGGAGCAGTACAACCTTCTACATAATGTAGATGACTATTATCATCAACAATAATTAAAGTTCTTTCAAACTGTCCCATTCCTCTTGAATTAATTCTAAAATAACTTTGTAATGGTCTATCCAAAGTAGTATTAGGTGGTATATAAATAAAACTACCTCCAGAAAAAACTGCTCCATTTAACGCAGCAAGCTTATTATCCGCACTACTAACAATCTTTGAAAAATACTTTTTTACCAAATCAGGATATTGTTTCATAGCCATTTCAATTGATGTAAAAATAACATTTTTAGCTACTAATTCTTCAATCATATTATGGTATATAACTTCACTTTCATATTGAACACCCATACCATCCATATATTGTTCACTATCAATAACACCAAGTGATTGAAATTCACACTTAATATTATTATCTATCTTATCCCAATTAGAATTAATACCCTTTTCTTGGCTTTTATAATAAATAACTTTATCAAAATCTAATTCAAATTTTGGACCAAAAGTAGGCATATCTAATTTCTTAAATAATTCATAACTCTTTAGTCTAAAATCTAAAACATCTTGTTCCTCATGTTTAATTTCTGATATTTTTCTTATATTCTTTTCATTTAGCCCAACTATCTCCATAAAGAACATCCTTCTTTCTATTAACGCTCTATATCTACTATCTTCTTAATTGCTCCCATAGGAAGAAGTGCACATTTTTTTCTACTAGGCTGTTTATAAACTTCATTATATATATTTAATTCACCAAGTACTTCTTCATCATATGGCTTTTCATTTATCATTCTTTCAAAATTATCAATTATATTCTCTGCTTCATTTAATGTTTTTCCTTTTAATTCTTTAGTCATAACACTTGATGCAGATGTACATATAGCACAAGCATCTCCGTCAAACTTAACATCTTCAATTTTCCCTTTAACAACTTTTGCTGAAACAGTTATATTGTCAACACAAGATTCATTTCTAGAATTAACTTTTTTATAACTAGAATCTTTAGGTATTCCCCTATTAGCAGGATTTTGATAATTATCTAATATTATCTCCCTCTTTAATTTAACATCCATCTTATATTCCCCTTTCTATACTATATTATCTAATATTTTATCTTGATTACTTAATGCTTCTATAAATTTATCAACTTCTTCTTTAGTATTATAAAAATATAAACTAACTCGACAAGTATTAGTCTTATTAATAACCTCTTGTAACATTTTTGCACAATGATTGCCAGCTCTTATACATATCTTAAATTGATCTAAATAAATAGCAACATCTTGACTAAAATAATCACCAACATTAAACAATAATACTCCTGAATCAAATGATTCATTATATATTTTAATATTAGGCACCTTTTTTATTTTGTCTATCAAATATTTCTTAAGTTCTATTTCATACTTATGTATATTATCTAGTCCAATTTCTAACAAATAATCTATTGCTTTCCCTAATCCAATAACTCCAGCTATATTACTTGTTCCTGCTTCTAATCTATAAGGCAACTCTTTTAATTCGTACTTACCATCACTAGAAAAAATCTCATTCATTCCTCCACCATATTCTAAAGGAACAAGTTTTTCTAACAATTCTTCTTTTCCATATAAAACTCCGACCCCAGTAGGTCCAAGCATCTTATGACCAGAAAAAGCAAGAAAATCAACATTTAGTTTTTGCACATCTAACTTCATATGCCCTACACTTTGAGTAGCATCTAAAACAAATAATATATTGTTATCTTTACATAACTTACCTATTTCCTCAACTGGTCTTACATCCCCAATGGAATTAGTAATATGCGCAATAGAAATAACCTTAGTTTTATCACTTATTGCTTCTTTAACTTTATTAATAGATAAAGAATTGTCTTCTTCAAGTTCTATATATTTAACTACAATTCCTTTGTTATCTGCCAAAGTCATCCATGGAAGTGCATTAGAAGCATGCTCACTTTTTGATAGCAAAACTTCATCTCCTGCCTTTAAATACTTTAACATATATCCAAATACTACTAAATTTAAACTATCTGTTGATCCTTTAGTAAATATTATCTCTTTCGAACTTCTTGAATTTATAAGAGTTTTTACTTTATCTCTTACTTCTTCATATTTTTCATCAACCATTAAACTTATACCATAATCTCCACGATGAGCATTAGCAGTATATTTAGTATAATAATCAACTATAGCATCAACTACACATTTTGGTTTTTGAGTAGTAGCAGCATTATCAAAATAAATTAGGCCATCTTTAAATATTTCAAAATCTTCTCTATTCAAGGTATCACCTCCATCTATTTATTAATCTTCTCTATAATTGAGCAAAAAATATCTCTTTCTTTTTCATTTAAACTCATATTATTAATTAAAAAAGCTTTAATTAATAAATCATCACATTCTTCTTTAGTTAAACCTCTACTCATCATATAAAACCTAGATTCTTCATCGAAAGTCCCAACATATGCAGCATGGCTAGCTTCTACATCATCTGAATCAACTAATAAGTTAGGTAAAATAGCACTTTTCCCTTCCTTTAAGTTAATTATTTTATTATCTTGATTAAGTTTAACACCCGTAATATTTTTATCAATAACACCATCTACAACAAACTTAAATTCTGAATTATCAATATTAATACAATGATTTAATATATCACTTTCTGTATCACTACTTTTATGATTTAACTCTTGCCTATATATATTATCTTTATAATTAATAATACTTGTATTATATTTAATCTTTGAATTTTTATAATTCATATTAATAGATACATCATCACTACAATCAATAGATATTTTATTAATATAAATATTACAGTTTTCTCCTATATAATATTTTATTTTATTTTTAGTATTATTACCATTTATAAAACCTTTAAAACAAACACCATCAGTAATATGTATTGTTAATTCCTTTTCAGTATTATCGAAATTTACAATCATGTCTGTATCAACATCTACAACAATATCATTACTATCAGTATTATTATCTATAACTAATCTATTCATGGCTATCATCACTACCTGTTAACATTCCATCAGAATATCCACTTTTTTCAATTTCAAAAGCTAAATCATAACCACCTGTTTTAACAATTTTTCCACATACCATCATATGAACAAAAGTAGGTTTAATATATTCTAGAATTCTAGGATAATGCGTAATAATAAGAATAGCAGTATCAGGATGTTCTTTAATATACCCATTAATTCCATCACAAACACTTTTTAAACTATCAATATCAAGTCCAGAATCAAGCTCATCAAGAATAATAAATTTTGGTTCTAATAATTCTAGTTGTAATACTTCATTCTTTTTTCTTTCTCCACCACTAGCACCAACATTAATAGATCTATGCACTAACTCTTCAGAAATACCTAGTTTTTGAGCTTTTTCCTTAATAATCTTAACAAACTCAAATAACCCAATAGCATTCTCTCTTCTAGCATTAATAGCAGTTTTTAAAAATTCACTATTTTGTACTCCTTCTATACTAACTGGATTTTGCATTGATACAAAAATACCTTTTCTAGCAATTTCATCAGTAGGTAGCCCAACAATAGACTTTCCTTCAAACTTAATATCTCCACTTATAACTTCATAATTTTTATTACCTAAAATTACTTTAGATAAAGTAGATTTACCAGTCCCATTAGGCCCCATAATCGCATGTATTTCACCCTTTTTTATTTCTATATTAAAATCATTTAGGATTTTTTTATCTCCTACTGAAACATTTAACTTTTTAATACTAAGCATGATACCACCTCAATCGTTATTATTATATCATAAGTAAAATAAAATCATTAATAAAAGTTATATAAAAACGATATTAATGATATAATTACCTAAAGAGGTATTAAAATGGATTGTTTATTTTGTAAAATTATTAATGGAGATATTCCAAGCAAAACTATATATGAGGATAAATTAGTAAAAGTGTTTTTAGATATTAATCCTACTACAAATGGAGATATGTTAATTGTGCCAAAAAAGCATTATGAAAACATACTAGATATCGATGCAAAACTAATTCCACACATTCACGAAGTAATTATAAAACTATACAAATTACTAAAAGAAAAATTATCTATTGATGGATTAACTATTGTTCAAAATAATGGACATGGTCAAGATATAAAACACTATCATGTACATGTTACCCCAAGATATACGAACGATGATATAAAGCATACAGCTAACAAAGAAATATTAGTTGATATAGATAATGTTTATGAACAAATAAAAGATTAGAAACTCTAATCTTTTTTTTATAAATAAATTGGTTTTTTTACTTTTTTCTTTGATTTACCTTCACTAAATTCTTTATAAATATCAGCTGCTTTTCTCAGTACATCTTCAGAATAATCATTAATAGGACTATCCAAAAAAGGAAAAGCAATTTGTCTATGTTCCATTTGAGCACATAAAGCAACTAATTCTAACTCAATCATCTTTCTTCTAGCAGCAACTGTTTGAGGTTCAGCCAATCCTTCAAACATTTCACAAATATTTGAATCATCAACTAACTTATTTAAATTAGAATAATATGTTTTCAACGATATATCTCGTGCTTCAAAAAATCCTAAAACTTGATCAGGATCACTTAATCTATTTGCCTTTTCAATATCACCACTAAAATAGTTTCTAGCAAATCCAGAATTAACAAGTCTAATAACCATAAATTTATGTAATGACTTCTTAAATTCTTCATTTAAATCATGATTTTGAATATACCAAATATATACTATATATAATTGCCTTAAATGCTCTTCTAAAAAACAATCACTATTAACATTATATAGTTTTTCACTAATACTATTAATATAAGTAAAATCAATATGTTCTGCTAAAGTTAAATGAACAAACGACTCTTCTTTTTCAGGATCTACTTTGGCTTTTAAGAAATCCAACAACATTTTAGCAGGATATTTACTCATAAGTTTTTGTATAGATGTATCTGTATTTCTTCTTAATCCAGAAAAATAAGTACTAAGTATATTAAACATTTCAAGATTTCTATCTTCTTCTGCAGTAAGAAGTTTATCCATTATTCTTCTTTCCATCATTAATAGTTTTTCACTATCTAAAATCATTTTTTCCATACTATTGCCCCCCAAAATCACCTGTATTATATCATAACAATATTAAAAAGCAATAAATAAGCCTAGAAATAAACTATTTTAAATTAAAATTATTGTTTAATTATTCATTATTTGCTATTATATTAATGTACGAAAAAAGGAAGGCGATTATTATGAAAAAAGTAATTATACCAATGCTAGCAGTCTTATTACTAGTAACTGGATGTAAACAAATCCCAAAATTAGAAGATGGTAAACAAGCTGTAGTTAGTTTAAAAAATGGAGCTATATCAGTAGATGATCTATATGATGAAATGAAATCAAAATATGCTTTAAGTATTTTAATTGATATGATTGATACTAAAATACTAGATGAAAAATATGAAACAACTGATGAGATAAAGGATTATATTAGTCAATCAAAAACAAGTGATGAACAACAATATAATGTACTATATAGTAGTTCTTACAAAACATATGAACAATATTTACAAGCAAGATATGGTGTCAATAATGCAAATGATTTAGAAGACATATTTAGATTACAATATAAACGTAATTTAGCTACTGAAGATTATGCAAAAAGTCTAGTATCAGATAGTGAAATTGAAGATTACTACAATAATGACTACGTTGCAGATATTGAAGCAAGTCATATTTTAATAACTCCAGATTATCCAGAAAATGCAACTGATGATCAAAAGAAAGCAGCTGAAGAAGAAGCTCTAAAAACAGCAAAAGAAGTAATTACAAAATTAAACAATGGTGAAGATTTTGCTGAACTTGCAAAAACATATTCTAAAGATGGTAGTGCAAGCAAAGGTGGAGAACTTGGAAGATTTGGACATGGTGATATGGTTACTGAATTCGAAACAGCTGCATACAAATTAGCAGTTGGAGAATATTCTAAAGAACCAGTAAAAACAAAATATGGATATCATATAATATTAAAAACAAAAGAATATGAAAAAGATTCTTTAGAAGATGCTAAAAAAGAAATATTAACTACACTATCAAATGAAAAAATGTCAAGTGATTCTAAATTTACTTACAAAGCACTTGAACAATTAAGAAAAGACTATGATATTAGCATCGAAGATTCAGAATTAAAACAACAATACGAATATTACTTATACAATACAACAAATTAAAATAAACACAATTGTGTTTATTTTTTTTATTCAATATCTCCTCTAAAACCTAACATATACATTTTCTGATTAACATGATATTCAAGATCTTTTCCAGAATACTTCTTAGAAAGTTTATCATATATTTTTTTATACTGAACTTCATAGGCTTCTTTATCACTTTTAAATTTTGTATTATTTAATACTTCATTTACAATCTCTTTAGTATACCCCAATACATACATCTTATTGATAATTTTATTTTTTAGAATAACAGTACTCTTGTTTCTATTAATCTTAATCTCTTTATCAACAAGTTTTTCTATTCTTTCTTTTTGTAAAGAATCATTATATTGCTTTAATGATGCATTAATTATATCTTCTTTTATTCCAAGAGCTAATAATCTATCTTTAATCTTCAATGGTCCATCATTACGAAGTAATAAACTATCATTTACAAAAGCATCACAATAGATCTTATCATTTAAATATCCGTTTTTAATTAATATATCATTTACTTCGTTTATAGTATTTACATCTATATTACTCTTTTTTAAATACTCTTCTATTTCTTTAGCAGTTCTCATCTTTTTAGAAATATATTTAATTGCTAAATCATATGCTATATACTTTTTATTTTCATCTAGCATTTTGTCAATCATTTCTACTGAAGCTTCTTTTTTGATTAATAATTGATACTTCAAAATAATTTCTTCATGTAAATCGACATTATTACCATCGTCAAAAAAAACTTGATACATACCATTTTTCTTTTTTTCATATTTAACTATTTTCATAAACAACACCTAAATATATTATACATTTTTTTAAAATAAAAAGACACTATAGTGTCTATTCATCTTCAACTTTTACTTTTATATAACCTTCTTCAATTTCTTCTAATGCTCTACCAATATTCTTTTTTGAAACATATTTATTAGCTGGCATTTGTAAATGATTAGTAACTTTTATCTCTTTACTACGTCTTGCTGCAATATGTACTAACTCATATTTAGAAGAAACAACATTTAATAGTTTATCAATAGATGGATATATCACATTATCACCTTCCCTATTTTAAGAATATATTATCATTTACACTATTTCAATAGTTTGTACAAAACTTTACAAAATAAAAAAGTAAAATAAAAAAGCCCTTCAATAGAGCCTTTACATCAAAATTATTCTACAACAATCCATGCATTTGGAACTGGTCTAGTCTTTGCTTGGAAGTTACCATTTCTAGGATTAGATATTATTTCACCATTTAATTCCATTGCAGTAGATGTTCCACCATCTAAGTTAGCAGCATTAACTGCACCATAATCTAATAAAATCTTAGTTAAGTCACCCATATCTGCACCAGGATATCCTACTTGTCTTCCATCAATTACTAATAATAATACAATTCCATCTTCTCTTTGAGCAATAGCAGTTCTAGGAGCTTCTCCCCAACCACCATTTCCATTAATATAAGAAGATTTACCATTTACTATTAAGAATGGTCCAAAATCAACAGCATCACGAATGCCTGCCTTAAGAGCTTGTTGAGCGCTCATTCTTGATAATACTAATTTGTTGTCTTTATTGAATCCAATAATTCCACCAGAACTATTAGCTCTTACATTATCTGCAACTAACTTACCATTTGATATTACAACACCATGAGGAACTCCACCTGTTGAATTCCAATCAGGATCATAGAATCCTCCGCCATTAATAGCAAGTACTGCATTATATCTACTAGCTATTGTCGTAATATATTGTCCATATGATGTCTCAAGTTCAGCTCCAGAACCTTTAGATATACCTAATTTAACATGTGATGGATCATAAATAACAGCCATCTTACCTTTTATACCTTTTCTTTTTATATCAATAATCTTGTATAAATCATTACCTTCATCTTTAGTAAATATTTCTTTTTCAAATTCATTTTTAAATGTTTTTTGATCAAAGTCTAAAGTCTTAAATTCAATTAAATCAGGATTAGTATCTTCTCCACTTTCAACAACTGTATTATTAGCTAATACAATATTTACATCATAATCATCATAAAACCAAGTAGCTAAATATTGATGGTTCATAGTTGTCATAGCAGTAGTAATTAACCAATCTTTAAATCCAGTACCAGGTAAATATAAAGCACCTAAAATAGTATATCCTATACCTACATATAATACAGCAACTAGATATAAAGCATATCTAAATATTGGTCTTAATCTTTTATTAACAACATCAGTACCAGTCTTAACAAAATATATTCCAGTAATAAGCATTAAAAATGATAAAACTGCAATAACCAAAACTAATAATGACATCTTTTCAGAAATCAATTCATTACTAAAAATTGATACGACATATAGACTAGAAAAAAGTGGGAACAAAACTACTGCTAATGCAATAAATCTTTTTCCTAATTTTTTCTTAGGTAATTTGTCAAACTTCATTATATCTCCCCCCTTAATCTGCATTCATACCTAAATATGTTTTATCTTTATTAAGATCCACATATTCTGTATATTTGCTACTTTCAAATTCTTTTAATTCTTCATATTTTGTTTTAATGAATTCACTCTCATTTTCTTCAATTATCCATTCATTGTATTCTTTAATCTTTTGGTTAAAGAAATTTTTATCTCCTAAAAACAAATTAATTGTTTTTTCAAGATATTTATAATAATAATCACAACTATTATTAGCGCTAGAAGAACTATACTTCATCTCACAATTTTCATTCAAATATGATGACATATCTTCTAACTCAGTTATCATAGTCTCATATGAAGTAATCTTTTTCATCATATCTTCATAACCTTCAGTCATATTAGAAAAATACGAAGTATACTCAAGTATTTCATCTAACAAACCATCTCTATAACTTTCTATATCACTGTATTTTTCATAGAACTTATCGTATACTGAACCAATCTCATCTACAATAACTGACTCTTTTTCTTTTTCTTTAGCTTTAGCCTCTTTATAAACTCTAGTGAATGTGAAAATAACCCCACTTATTATAAAAGTCAAACCAAACAAAAAACTAAATAATCTTACATATTGATTCTTCATATCACACCACCACAATTTTATCTATTATACAATATAACACATTTACATTTATTATCAAAGACTTATAATGACTTAAATAATATTTTATCGTTCCTTTTTGTAACAATAGACATATATTTGTCATAAATTGACTTGTAATTCTTCAATAACTTATCATTTAACTGATCAAATGGATACAATCTATATCCATAAGCAGAATTCGCTCCAGATCTTATTGAATACATATATTCAAGTTCTGCAGTTGGATCTACTAATGTAATCTCACTAACACCATCTACAGTTTTCTTGTGAACCTTAACACTCGCCATCAATCCAATATGTCTAGGTTCATAAGTTCCCTGTGACGCTATGAAATTTCCAAGCGAATATATTACCATAGTTTTGCCTATAAAGTCAATAGGTTGAATAACATGAGGATGATGTCCTATAACAATATCAACATTCAAAGAAGCCAAATACTGAGCTATTTCTTCCTGTTCACTTGTGGGAGTATGTGTATATTCTTCTCCCCAGTGCATAGCAACCATTAATAGGTCAACCTTACTTCTTAATCTTTCAACATCATTTTTTACTTGTTCAGGATCGTAAACATTAAGTAAATAATCTTTTCCTTTAGGTCTATTTAAACCATTTGTAGTTGTTGTATAAGAAAGTAAAGCGTAAGTAATACCATTTTTTTCTAGTATTACATCTTTATCTCTATCTTCAAAACTAGAATAACTACCAGCTGTCATTATTCCATTTTTTTCTTTTTCATCCCAATACTTTAATGAAGATATTATCCCCTTTTCTCCCATATCCAAAGTATGATTATTTGCCAAAGATACTAAATTAAAACCAGCATCCAAAAATGCATCTCCAACTTCTTGTGGAGAATTAAACCTTGGATAAGACGAAAGTCCTAAAGAAGTACCACCAAGTATAGATTCTTGATTATAAAATGCTAAATCATAACTACTAATAATAGGCTTCATTAAATCAATCATTTTATAAAAATCATAGCTTCCATCACTTTTTCTTGCATCTAAATATATAGAACCATGTATCAAACAATCTCCAACCATAATTAAAGATAATTCAGTTTCTTCAATTACAGGTTCATGCTCTTCTACTTCAACTTTTTCTTCTACTGGTTCTTTTACTTCTTCTTTTTTATCATTTTTATTAAATAAAGATTTACAAAAATTAAAAGAAAAGACAAATAATACAATAACAGCTAATAAAGATAAATAGACATAAACATTTTTTCTTAATTTAAGTTTTTTCTTTTTCTTAACCATAATCTACTCCTTATAAAAAAAAGTTAAAAATCTAACAAAACCATAAAGAATACTATTACATTTATTTATTGCAATACTTTTTCCAATAGCTTTACCACCAATAGTTAACGCTGCTATAACAGCTGTTATAATCAAAGTAATCAACAAAAGTGAAACATTAAATCTTTCAGAAATAACGAAAGCTATACTTACTCCAGTAGAACCACTTATTATTCCACAAATATCTCCAATAACATCATTACAAAAACTAGATACTTTTGAAGCATTTTTTATAAACTTGACAGCAAGTTTAGCTCCTTTAATCTTTTTAGTAGCCATAGAATTAAATATCTTAACATCTGCAACAGTTACTGAAAGTCCAATTATATCAAATAAAACACCAAGGAAAATAAATAAAAATACCAATATTATACTTATAAATATATGAGCACCTGGTATTATTGTCTCTCCAATAAAAGAAAAAAACATCGAAATAAAAAATGAAAGAATGGATATAAATAATATCCATTTAATATCAAATTTCTTTTTTTCTTTAATTGGTTTCCTATTTGTTTTTTTAATTTCTTTTTTATTATTCTTTTTATCCATAAAACACCAAAAAATATGAAATGGCATTGATATAGTTAAACTTGTGTCTTTAGGTCAAGTTGGATTTCCCCCATTCTCACTTAACGTTACCATTAAGCTGTTCCCATTTAAGAAAATGAATAGCAAGTCACCTACACTATCACTTGATAACCACTTAGTACACACTACAATCCCATATCAATCTACACTCTAGGAGTTTTCCTCAACAACGCAAGTATTACTTATGCTTTTTTGCAATACTAGTTTCAAGTAGCAATTCTACATTGAAAGATGTACACCTAACAATAAGCTGTCTCTATCCCCTAATACCACTCAAGCCAGGCTACTCTACCCATAGCTTTAGCCACAAGGTAGGTTCACGCCTATTTCGTAAAATGAAAATTAAATCATTTTACAAGAATAGGTCTCCACGGGTAAATGGGCCGGTTGCCGTATGCCGTTACGATCGTCCATAAACCCTTCAAATTCAGCACTCACCCTATACTGGGCGTAAAAAGCAAGCACCAAACGTTTCATAGATGTGCCTTTTAACGATATTTTACCCTCGTCTTCATAATACTATGTTGACTAGAATAATGCGCCACTTCCGTTACATTATATCACAAATTTGTTTTATTTTCAAATCTGTAACCCCTTTCTATCATTAACACTAATAAATTTTTCTCTTAATTCACTCAATAATCTATTATTACATGACTTTTGATCACTTATATTTAAGCAAAAAGACATATTATCTTCTCCAGGATAAGAAACAATATAAAAGTAAGGATAATGGCAAGTTAATCTATTAAAGGTTCTAATTAATTTTTCGCTTAAATTAGATTGTAGTTCATCGTGTTCTTTTAATCTAATTAAATATTCTTTCATATCAAATCTTTTAGACCTATATCTTTTTAACAACGACATTTCTTTTGCATTCCATCGTTCTATAAGAATAGATGGCACTACTACTTCATTAATACCAATGCTTGATAAATAAGCCAAAAACAAATTAGCAACAACCAAAAAACTGGCAGTAACATCTTTTGTATTTCCCTCAGCATATATATCTACATTATCTATAATTGGATCAAATCCTTCACCAACTTTATAAAGATTTCTATTTATCTTTCTAGAATTAGATTCTTCTTTTCCTCTTTGAATTGCATAAACATAAGCTTTACCATCATGTATACCAAACTTCAAGTTTGGAAAACTATACCCAATATCTAATTCATCAACTGCTTCAACACAAAACATATAAGGTGCCTCATTATTAAATTTATCTTTTTTTATTGAAGCATTTATTTTAGCTTTCAAATTTGCTGAATAAAACTCATCAAATATTTGTTCACAACTATTGTTTATAAAATCTATTCTCTTTTTTAAAAATTCACAAGGATTGTTGAAATCTTCTTCAGTTGCATTAGAAAATAGACTTACAATTAATGTTTTTATTCTCCATAATTCTTTTTCTTCAAAAGTTCCTTCTACTTTAATTTTTTCATAAAATTCATCAAAATCAGTATAGAATTTAGATGCTAAAAGAACATATTCACATAATAATCTATCAAATTCTTCTTGATTTCTAATAATAAGCGTAGGAATAAAAAATCTTTTCTTGTTTTCAGACTTAGCTTCCACTTCTAATTCTTTTTCCACTATATGTGTTGAAAACATTAGATTATATTTAAAGAAAGCATCTACTTCTCCTTTTGATGCTTCTTTTATTATTTGATTATAAAAAATATCTAAAATATTCATAAACACCTATTAATTATATTTATCAAAAATATCATTTACTTGTTCATCATTCCATATTTCTATTCCTAATTGTTGTGCTTTATCATATTTACTACCAGGATTATCACCAACAATTACAACATTTGTTTTTTTACTAACTGATTCTGATACTTTACCACCAAATTTCTCAATTATATTTTTTACTTCATCACGTGTATAATTTGACAAAGTTCCAGTTATAACAAATGTTTTATCTACGAATTCTTCTTTTTCCTCAATTTTTTCTCCAGTATAAGCCATATTTATACCTAGTTCTTTTAAATCTTCAATAAGTTTTTTGTTTTCTTCTTTAGCAAAGAATTCAACAATACTTTGAGCAATTATTCCACCAATATCTTGAATATTAGTTAATGTCTCAACTGAAGCATTCATTAAAAAATCAATTGTTTCAAACTTTCTAGCAAGCACTCTTGCTGTCTTCTCTCCAACTTGCTCTATTCCCAATCCAAAAATCAATTTTTCAAGAGAATTCTTTTTAGATTCTTCTATGGCTTCAAGTAAATTATTAACACTCTTGTTACCAAATCCTTCTAGCTCTATTAAATCTTCAGCATGTTTCTTTAAATGATAAATATCAGTAATACTTCTAATAAATCCCATATTATAGAAGTCTTCAATAATATTTTCCCCAAGTCCAGTTATATTCATCGCATGTCTATCAACAAAATGAATAAGCCCTTCAATATGTCTAGCATCGCAATTTGGATTAATACAAAAGTAATCAACTTGCCCTTCTTTTTTAACAAGTTCACTGCCACATATAGGACAATTATTTATCATAACAAATTCTTTTTCAGTACCATCACGTCTTTCAAGAATTCTTTCCACTACTTCAGGAATAACATCCCCTGCTTTTCTAATAGATACTATATCGCCTATCTTTAAATCTTTTTCTTTAACATAATCCTCATTATGAAGAGTTGCTCTTCTAATAGTAGAACCTGCTACTAATACTGGAGATAAAACAGCATTTGGAGTTATTTGTCCTGTTCTTCCAACAGTAAATATTATATCTTCTAATTTTGTCAAAACTTCTTTTGCAGGAAATTTATATGCTGTTGCCCATCTAGGATATTTAGCAGTAAATCCCATTATTCTTTGTTCATTTAAATCATTTAACTTAATTACAATACCATCAATATCATATGGTAAGCTATCTCTTTTTTCTGCTTTATCAGAAATATAATCTAAAAGTTCTTCTACATTATTAACTATTTTATTATTTGGATTTACTTTAAATCCTAGCTCTTTCATAAACTCTAATGCTTCATAATGAGTCTTTATTCCATAATCACTAGGATTAGGTAAATGATAAATCCAACAATCTAGTTTTCTTGATGCAGCAATACTTGAATCTAACTGTCTTATAGAACCAGCAGCTAAATTTCTACAATTTTGAAATTCTTCAAGTCCCTTAGCTCTTCTATCTGCATTGATTTCTTCAAATCTTTTTTTACTAATATATATTTCTCCACGTACTTCAATATCTATAGGTTTTTTAATAGTAAGTGGAACAGTCTTGATTGTTTTAACATTATTTGTAATATCTTCTCCTACTACACCATCTCCACGAGTAGCTGCACTTACAAGTTTACCATTTCTATAATTTAATGATACAGAAAGCCCATCTATCTTAAGTTCTGCAACATATATAGGATTAATTCCTTCTTTTTTAATTCGATCATCAAATTGTCTAATTTCTTCTTCATTAAATACATTACTTAAAGAAAGCATAGGAATTGCATGAGTAATTTTTTTAAATTCATCAAGAACTTGCCCACCTGCTCTTTGACTAGGTGAATCACTTCTAACTAGCTCAGGATGTGCCTCTTCTATATTATAAAGTTCTCTTAAATAACTATCATACTCTTGATCAGTAATTGTAGGCTTATCTAAAGTATGATAATTATAATCAGCTTCATTAATGATTTTTATTAATTCTAAGTATCTTTCTTCCATATTAACCACCTACAATTATTATATCAAAAAAAGAAAGTATTTACTTTCTTTCTTTTAACAATTTTCTAGCTTTATGCATATTATTTTTCTCAGCATACAAACTCGAGAAAATATTATATTAGAGAAAAAGAGAAAAGAAAATTATAAATTATCTTTCCTCATAATCATCTTTTATATCATTCCATAACAAAGGTTCATAAACTGTTCCAACAAACCATACTTCACCATTTTTAGCATCTCTAATAAGATACATAAATGGTTTATCAAAATTTAAACGAACTATTTGTCTATCATCAACATGCATAGCATTATCTTTCATAATAATAACTGTCGCTGCAGCAGCCTTAATACCTTTTTCAGTAAACTCTATTTTTGCCTTATGAAGTACTTCATCAACACCCAATACTCCATCTGTTATATTAGAAAAATCTGCTGTATCAACTTCAAATGCTTGATGTATTCCCATTTTTTTCAAATCTTTTTTTAGTTCCATTCTATATTCATAATCAAATCTAGGAATATTCAATTTAACTATTATATCTTTTGTTGGATTAATAAATTTTCCATCTATTTCTTTTACTTTATTTAATAAATCTTCATTTGCAATAAATGAATCTAAATCATTAGGCATAATTGCTACAAATTCTAATTGTGTATCTTCATACTCTTCAAGTGGCATAGAAACTGCAATTAAATCATCTTCTTTATAATACTTACTAGTAAAATCAAGATCTCTTCCCATCATAGCAACTTCAAGTTTTTTATCACCATTAGTAAAAGTACTTCTATGAGTGTTCTCATTTTCAAATTCATATTGCCATTTCATATCAATTGCTAAAGCATTAATAAGTAACATTTTAACATATGGATCTTGAACTTGATCATCCCTAAGCATATTTTTAATTATATTAAATGTCTTATCTTCTATCCATTTATTGACATTTTTAGCATTTTCAAATTTGTCATATATTAATTCTGCTGCATACTTTTCTGACAATAAATCAGTATATTCTTCTTTAACATTACTTTTATAAGTATCTCTTATAAATATAGAGTTTGCTAAAGATAAAACATCTTTTATATCTTTATATGTTGTAGGAACTCCTTCTCCTATAACCTTAACTATTTCATCTTTTGTATTTCCATTAGCACCATCTCTTAACATTGATAATGCATATCTAATAGATAATGGTGAATAAACGAAGTTTTCTTTATTACTCTCCATTTTTAACAATGCATAAGTAAAATCAGTCGTTTCAGCTACATCAGGTTTTGTTGGCTTAAGTGGCTTCTTTTCTTTCTCACCATTCTTACCAAATACAAATACAAGTATTATACATAATACCGTTATTGCAATTAATGCTATTACTGTAAATAATATTTTATTTTTTCTTTCCATAGGCTATACTCCCCAACAATAATTTAACGCTGCTGTTTGATTAGATACATACAACATGATTAATAAACCACTTGTGAAAAATAGAAAAGATATAATTACTGGAATTAATAATTTTAATCTTCCTTTTTTATCACATTCTTTCCATGTAGGTTTAGCCCATACATAAATCCAATATAAAACAGACAAGATTATTAAACATACCCCAGTAACTCGATCTACTTTCATAAATCCTGCTCCAAAGCATAATGACATCAATGCAATAATAGAATTAATAGAAATCTTATCAAGAATTGTACACATAATTAAACTACATACTATAAAGAAATATCCAAAATTATTTTTCATAACTAGTAATGCAATTCCTCCTAAAGCAAAAGTTGCAACCAACAATTTTGCAATTAATGGAGTCTTATCTTTAACTTTCTTTTTATCTTTTCTTAATGCATTAAATATCCATAATAACACTAAACTTATCACACCTATAGTCATAACAAATGCACCGATACTCATATATGAGCTCCAATATGTCGAATTGCTACAACTCCAACTATTATACATAACTATACCCCTATTTCCATAATTTTACTGGATATTCACCTTTATCTATCAATGATTTTATATCGTTAACTAATCTTTCTTTATCCTCTTTATATGTAATACCTTGCCATTTAGCAGTAGTTGGAATTACTCTAACTTTTACTAAACCTTCTTTTACCATGTTATAAACCGAATCAGGTATTAAGTATTCACATTTAGATAAATCGTCTTTATTTTTCTCAAAAAACTTAACTAAGTTTTCTTCTAAGTATGGGAATAAATCATCTCTAAAGCAGAACATATTCATAGAAACTGGATCATCTGCTTTAATTTCAAATGACTTACTACCATCTAATGGACTTGCAACTATATGTCCATCTTTATCTTCAACAGAACTTTCAATCAATTTTGTTAAATATCCATCCTTAGCCTCACATACTCCACGTTTAACTGCTCCGTTTTCTGTTAAAGTATTCTTTATTTTATACCCAATTATTGCATATTCATTAGGATGCTCTTCATTAAAGAACTTACTAGCTTGCATAAATGCATCACTACCATAAAAATCATCAGCATTAAGTACTAAGAAATTACCTTTTACTTTACTCTTACTAGAAAGTATTGCATGACTTGTACCCCAAGGTTTAGTTCTATCTCCTGGATCATATCCCTTAGGAATATCTGTCTGTTTTTGGAATACATAATCTACTTTTATTTGCTTTTCAACACGTTTTCCAATTGTCTCCTTAAACACTTCAAAGTTTTCTTCTTTAATAATAAATACAACTTTATTAAATCCTGCTCTAACTGCATCATAAATAGAATAATCTATAATGAACTCTCCATTTGGACCAACAGGTTCAATCTGTTTTAATCCTCCAAATCTTGACCCCATTCCTGCAGCCATAATAACTAAAGTTAAATCTTTCTTCATTTTTCCTCCTATTAACTTTTAAATTACTTTTGATATACTCTTATGATTTTTCATAAGTTTCTTAACTCCATATGGATGTTTAAATGCTATTGATATTAAACTACCCGATATGCCAACTACTTTTCCTTGACCAAATACTTCATGATAAACGTAGTCACCTATATTATAATCTACTTCTTCACTATTGTAAAACTTCTCTTCAACATTTACTTTTGTTTCAACTTCTTTATCTTCAAATTTCTTATCTAATAATTCTGGATTTATCTCATCAATAAACCTACTAGGAACATTGGCAGTTTCTTGTCCAAAAAGCATTCTACTTCTAGCATTAACAATATATAACTTTTTACGAGCTCTTGTTATTGCAACATAACAAAGCCTTCTTTCTTCTTCAAGTTCATTTCCATTTAATATAGAATTTATATGTGGAAACAACCCTTCTTCAAGTCCAACAATAAATACATAATCAAATTCAAGCCCTTTTACTGAATGAACAGTCATTAAACTAATTTTATTAGAATCTTTATCATATTCATTAACATCTGTAACTAAACTAACTTCTAATAAAAAATCTTCTAAAGATACTATTCCTTCACGTTCTTCAAAAGTTCTAGTAACAGTTTTTAATTCCTCCAAGTTCTCAAGTCTTATATCAGCATCTAAGCTTTTTTCTTCTTCATACTCTTTCTTTATTCCTGTAACATCAAGTATTCTATCAACAAGTTCAGTTATAGTAAGTGTTTCACTCTGTTTCTTTAAAGATTCTATTAATTCTTTAAAAACTAACTCTTTTCCACTATCAATAACATCATATATTGATTTTCCTTCTACATTTGATTTTTCTATTAAATTGCTTATTGTTTTATTTCCTATTCCTCTTTTTGGTACATTTATAACTCTAAGTAAACTAATATTGTCATAAGAATTATAAATAAGTCTTAGATATGCCAAAACATCTTTTATTTCTTTTCTAGAATAGAATCCAACACCACCAACAATTCTATATGGTATTGACTCTTTCAATAATTCTTCTTCTATTGTATGTGATTGGGCATTAGTTCTATAAAGAACTGCTACATCTTCATAATGTACACCTTCACTAATTAAATTCTTAATTTCTCTAGCAACATATTGTCCTTCATCAATACCATTATAAGAACGATAATAAGTTATTTTATCCCCTTTTCCTTTATCTGACCATAACACTTTATCTTTTCTATCCTTATTATGTTTTATAACATCATTAGCAGCATCTAATATAGTTGTTGTTGATCTATAATTTTGTTCTAGTTTTATTACTTTAGCATCTGGATAATCTTTTTCAAAATTTAATATATTTCTATAATTAGCACCTCTAAAGCTATAAATTGATTGATCTTCATCACCAACACAACAAATATTTTTATATTTAGCACATATCATTTTAGATAATATATATTGTACTTCATTAGTATCCTGATACTCATCTATTAAAACATATTGAAATTTATCTTGGTAAGCTGCTAAAACATCTTTATTTTCTCTAAACAATTTAATTGGCAACAATAATAAATCATCAAAGTCAACAGAATTATTATCTTTTAATGTAGTTTCATATTCTTTAAATACTTCATATACTACTTTTTCGTTATCTCCAATAGCAAACTTTTCATAATCTTTATAACTCATCATTTCATTCTTACAACTACTGATTTTATTTCGAATTGCATTTGGATTAAATGTTTTAGTATCATATCCTTTATTTTTAAGTATCTTTTTTACTATAGATAGACTATCATCGCTATCCATTATTACGAAATTCTTTTGATATCCTAGCTTACTATAGTTTTCTGTTATCAATCTAACACCAAAAGAATGGAATGTTGATACTTGTGCTCCCTTAGCCTTAGAACCAATTAATTTGTACAGCCTGTCTTTCATCTCTTGCGCAGCTTTATTGGTAAATGTAATAGCTAAAATATTATATGGACTAATACCACACTCTTCTATTAAATAAGCTATTTTTGTAGTAAGTACTCTTGTTTTTCCACTACCAGCACCTGCTAAAATTAGCAAAGGTCCCTCGGTACTCAAAACAGCTTCTTTTTGTTCTTTATTTAAAAAATCTAAGTTCATAACACACCTCTTGTATAAAAAAATTATATCATAAATAATAAAAAAGCTAATATTACTATTAGCTTTTCCAAACTATTTTTTAACTTTTAAATATTTTATCTAACTTACTTTTTATTTGATCTCTAGTAAATGGTTTTGCTAAATAATCATTAAATCCGATACCCTTATAATGATCATCTGCACCTGCAACAGCATCAGCTGTAAGAGCAATAACAGGAACATTAAAATTAGGATCTTTCTTTAATTCACGAAGAGCTACCTCTCCACTCATATTAGGCATCATAATGTCCATAAGAATCAAATCATAATAATTTCCTTCTCTTACCTTTTTAATTGCCTGTTCACCATCATATGCTTCTTCTATACTAAAATTAAAGTCATTAAGTGCTCTTTTAGCAACTTTTATATTTAATTTATTATCATCTACTATTAATACTTTCTTTATACCAAATGCTCCAACATTAGTAATTCCTTCTATAACAGGTTCTTCTTTTATAATCTCATCACTAGAAAGAGTTTCTTCTGCTTTTGGAACTATCATTTCTTGATTTTGCTCATTTGGATTATCCATTAGATTAACCATCTTGCTGATTTTTTGTGGAATTGTAACAAGAAATATAGATCCTTTTCCATAAGTACTTTGAACATTTATTCTTCCACCCATCATATCTATTAACTTTTTAGTAATTGCTAAACCTAAACCAGTACCTTCTATTGACATGTTTTTTTCAACTTCTAATCTTTCAAATTTAGTAAATAATTTATCCATACTTTCAGGTTTTATTCCAATACCAGTATCTTGTACTGTTATTAATAAATCACAAATACCATTTTTTACAATACAGTTAACATTAAAGTTTATTTCTCCAGTTTCAGTATATTTTATAGCATTAGATAATAAATTATTTATAATTTGCTTAACATGTACTTTATCTCCTAATAATTCATATGGAATATCTTCAGCTATATGATATTTAAAATTAATAGGTTTTTCTTCAATTCTAACAGCATTTATCTTAGCTAGGATTTGAGCTTCTGCTTTAAAATTATATGGAACATTAGCAAGTATCATTTTATCTGATTCGATCTTACTAATATCCAAGATATTACCGACTATTTCCAATAAAGTTTCTGAAGCACTAATAATATCATCACTATCTTCTTTAACTTGTTGAGGTATTTGATCTTGGAAAGTACCTATATCTTCAGATAATCCAACAATAGCATTTAATGGTGTTCTAATCTCATGTGACATACTAGAAATAAATTCACTTTTAGCATGATTTGCTCTTTCAGCTTGATTTTTAGCTATTGCTAATTGTTCTATCAATTTAGAATCTGGATTTTCAATAGTATAAGACATTATTAATAAAGTAAATGAGAAAAAGAAATTCTCAAACATTACAGCAGGATAGAACTTTCTTAAAATCAAACCTGCTATAAATAATAATATAAGGACAATGAAAGGTATATCTTTTGAAAACTTCTCTTTATTTCTAATAAATATTAAGAAACTCGATGCAACCACTACAAAGAAATATAAAATAATTCCTAACAAAGCAATATCATAAGATAAACCATCATTATCAAGAATATCAGCTTCATTTATAACATTTATTGGAGTAAATAAAACTGCTAAAGCAAATACTCCAAAACTACCTAACAATACCCAAGTTATAGTCTTAGATGTTTTTTCATCAAAATTCAACAAATTAAAATTATACAAAATAATAAAGCAAATAAGTAAAAGCATCATAATTAAATATAACTTTTGAATTATACCTGTTACAAATTCATTTCCATTAAGTTTTGCAAATAGAACAGTTACAATACATAATAAATCAAAAAATAAATTTATTATTAACATTTTAGAATAAATTTTTGTTTCTTTATTAATACTTCCTGGCTTACAATAAAATATAATCAATAAAAAAACAGAAATAAACAATGCCGCTACGGGCAATAATATCATACTCATAAACTACCTCGATTATATTTTAATTCTACCACTGATTTTAAAAAAAATACATAAAAAAAATCGTGATTAATAATAACCACGACTTAATTTTTTCCTTTTTTCAAATTGTTCTCTAGGAGAAACAATATATGCTTCTTCTGGAGAAATAATCATTTTGTCTTTAAAAACATCATCTAACATTTCTTCTAAAGAAAAATCATAATCACATCTATCAATAATTGTTTTTATAAAGGTTTTATCATAATCTTCAGGAAAAGTATCTCTTGGAACTGTACCAAAAATTTCCCAAATTTCCCATTTAAGGGTTGCCATTATATCTCTTAATCTTTTATTTGTTTCAGAAACCTCAGTATTAATAATACTATCATTTTTAATATTCTCTCCTATATTTACATAAAATGTATTATCATATTGCTCAATAGCAATAGGAATAATATCAGCCCCAGTTTCATTAGCCATTCTAACAACACCAGGAAAAAGTTTTAAAGCAGGTAAGTTTGGAGTTAAATTCCAAGCTCCTTCTGGGAAAATTAATAAATTGCCACCTTTTTTCAATAATTCAACTGATCTATGATAAGCAATTGATCTATCTTCTTTATTATCAGTCTCTAAACATATAGAACCATTAAGATTAAGAATAACTCCAGTAAAATCTATATATGCTTCCTTTGGATCTCCTAAAAATAAATAAGCATGTTCTCTAATAGCTTCAAAAGCTCTTTGTATATCATTACCACCAATATGTGTGCATGCATATATTTTAGGTTTATCACTTTCTACTCTTCTATCAGCTATTACTAAAAGTTTCTCTTTTGATAGAATCCTATCAATCTTAATTAGTAGCAATAATAACTTGTGTATTTTTTTCCTTATTTCTATATTCTTCAACGGAACATTATTTTCATATTCATATTTTCTCAATGCCAAATAATATTCTTTAATTTCATCCATTGTCATTTTTCTAAGTTCTAAAATATTCTTTTTATCAAAGCTAGTCATATAACCAAACCTCTTTTCAAAACTTCGCATATTATAACACAAAATCAAAAAAATATCAAGTTAGCATAAAAAAACAGTGCTATTTAACTAGCACTGTCATCTTTATTTTGAGTACCTTTTACTACTGCACCACATTTTGGACAACTTACTGTTCCATCCCTTAGAACATCAACTAGAGCTCCACAAGAAGGACAGTTCAAAGTATCATATAATTCTGCTTTTTCATGTTTTTCTAAAGTGTAATAAACAATCTTTCTTTCACTTTCATTTAGTTTTATTCCATTTAGTAACATCCTATCATTCATATACTTTATGTCCTTAAATATATCTTCTCTTAATATTGCATGTGGCATATTATGATAATTAGGAACTTCTTTGGCCATGTCAGGTATTTGGTAATGTTTCGAATAAACCAAATCTCCATATTTCTCAATTAATTTAAGTTCTTCAGGACTACAAGGTTTAATTCTTCCACTAACTCTATCTACTGAATAATCACCAATTACTCTTTTATTCTTTAAATATCTAATTTTTAGAATACATTCATCAAATGTACAACCAGACTTTTGAGCAATTTCTTCTATACTTTCCAATTTATCGTTTAATATATGCTTTTTGATTTTTTCAAGTTTACTAGCTAATTCCTGATCAGGTAAAACATCATAACCATAAAATCTAGCAAATCTTTGATATGACCAACCACTTATATTACGATTTTTCTTTGCTACAGGATTACCTTTCTTTTTCTTAATAAATATTAAACCAAATACTACTAAGCCTACTACTATTACAACTAAAACAACTATCAATATAGGATTCATATTTACCTCCAATTATATTTTACCACTTGTAACTACTTTTTTAAATTACAAAAATGAATTCTAGTCAAAATTAGACAATATAATTATTCAACCACAATCCAAGCGTTTGGAAACCACCTGAATGTAGGTCTAGAACCATTCCAAGGAGAATTAATATATTTTCCATTCTCAACCATTGAAGTAGATGTTCCACCATCTAAATTAGCTGCATTAACTGCACCAAATTTTTCCATTATAACAGCTACATCTTTATAACTTGCACCTTTAGAATGCTCTTGAAGTCCATCAATAACAAGGAATAATACAGAACCATCCTCTCTTTGTCCTATAGCAGTTCTAGCACATTCCCAACTAGGAGTACTATTCTTAAACTGATTAACTCCATCAATAATTAAATAAGGGCCCCAATCAACAGCATTTTTTATACCAGCTGCTATTGATTGTTCAGTTGTCATTCTTTTCAAAACCATTTTGTTATCTTTATCAAATCCTATAATTCCTCCACCAAAATTAGCTCTAGCAAATGAAGAATCTAAATTTCCATCTATAAATACATCACCATGAGGTATTCCTCCATTACTATTCCATTCTGGATCATAAAAACCACCAGCATTAATTGCCAACAAGGCATGATTCTTCTTTGCAATAGTCGCAAGAGTTTCTCCATATGATCCTTCAAATGTACCTGCTCCACTACTTTTAGCAAGTTTTATATGAGATGGGTCTTTTATAAGCGCAATATAACCAACATAGTCAGATCCACTATATATTGTTGTACCTGTTATTTTAACTATTTTATATAGCTCTCCCTCTTCTAGATTAAATAATTCTTTTTCATACTTATTAGCATAATGAACAGTTGGATAATCAACAGAAAAATCTATTATATCATCTTCTACTGTATTACTTGATTCTAAAACATCATCAACGGTATATTTACTATATATTGAGTCAGCTAAATCTTTATAATTTAAAGAAGAAGAACTTGACTTTATTAACCAACTTTTAAAATCATCATTATAATATACATGATTAATAACAGCACCAATACCAGTAACATATATCAAAAATAAGAAAACTAAAAAAGTTTTAGATAACATCTTATTATTATTAAATACTCTATTCTGAACAACCATATTTGTTAACGATAAAACAAGTACTATTAGAGATATCAATAAAGAAAGCAAAATAACTGTTTTAAAAAGAGAATTAAACTTTTCATAGTTATTTAAAACAATTATAAAGAATGAGCCTAGAATTGGTGAAATAAACAATGAACAAATCAAAAGACATTTATCTTTATCATGTTTTTTCTTACTCACCCTTATCACCTTCTATCATTTCTACTATTTCAAACACTGAAGAATCAAGTTTTCTATCACATAATTCAATAGTATCTAAATCTCCATAATAAGCATATTTATTATATGAATTAACATAATAATTATATTCTTCAATCATCTTCTCATAAGAATTAATCATATTAAGGTAATTAGTATAAAAATTGTTACATTGTGTTTTCGTATTATCATCATTAATATTATATGAACAATTATCAATAAGATCTTTAGACATCAAAGATAATGAATCAATTTCATCTTTAATTCTAGACATTTTTAAATCAATATCATATTGAACATTAATAAAGTCTTCATAAAAACTATTTAAACCATCAGCTACATCACTAATATCATTCTTAATGGAATATGCCTTTTCTTTAAAAACGGAATAATTGTAATTGACACTATTAATAATAGATGTACTCTTCTCAACATCTGCATAATAGCTACTTATATTTGCAGAAACATGATCAATACACAAAAGAGATACACCACATATTATTAATATTATACCTATATACACAATGTACTTTTTCAATATAATCACCCTTAATTATAATATATAATCATTAGGCAATAATGTAAACTGTTTTACAAACAATAAAATACAATTTTACGTAAATATTACACTATATTTTACTTTTACCGTTTTACACGTTATTTCTCTTCTCCTACAACTATTAAAAAATTGTTCTTATCTTTTGGATTACATGTATATAAGTATATCTTTCTATTTAAATTATTATAATTATTTATTACAATGCTACCATCTTTAAGATCTAAATATGACTCTGTAATAATATAAGAGTACTTTTTGTTGTTATATGTAACATAAATAAAATCTCCAACTTCAAGTTGATTCAAATGTTTAAAATATGCTAGTTTTCCAATTCCTGAATGCGCTCCTAATATGACAGTTCCTCCTTCTTTGGAAGGATAATCCGACTCATCCATAATAATTACATTCTTATCGATATCATTTAATATACTTTTTTTATTATAGATTTTATTTCTTACACCAATCTTTGGTATTTCTAAAATCATCAATTCTTTTTCTTCAACATTACTACTATTTAATTGACTAGTATTCTGAATAATTACATCATCCTCTAATACCATCTCTTCTATTCTATTCTCAACCTCATTGTAATTATCATCAACACTATTAACAAATTTAGTATCAATATTAGAATGTGACAAACTAAAAACTAATATAGAAGATATACACGAAGCCAAGAAAAATGAAACAAATCTTATCATACTAGCCACCAATCAAGCAAACTAATACCAGCATTAGGCACTTCTATTTTAAAATCATACAAAATAATATTATTACTAACATTACTTTCCTTATCTATATAAAAAGTATAATCACTTGTCTTCTCATATCCACTTGTAGTATCAAACTGTTTTAACACATATTTACCATAAGGCAAAACTGTTTTAATCATTCCATTTTCATCAGTAACACCAGTAAATACTAATTCATCATTTATATCATATATATTAAATGTTACATTACTTTCTTTTTCCATTGTATTATTGTCATATTGTTTTCTTGTTCCATAATACTTTGTAATTGTTATCTCTCCTTTAATCACATTATTTTTTATTTCAATTACTGGATTTGGATTATACTCATCAATTACTACTTCGTAAACCTCTTCATTAATTTCATAACCAACTCCAGGTGCTAATTCAGAAATATAATATTTTCCAAAAGATAAATTATCAAACTCTAATGTCCCATTAATTATTTCTTTTTCTGAAATCAAGTTCATTTGTTCATCCATTATTATAAACTTTGATCCATCTAGTATAGCTTCGCCTTGGCCAGTAGAATCAAGTGTATCTGCATCCACTTTATTAACAATTACTTTACCCTTTATAACTTTGATATTAATACTTAAATCACTAGGAACTAAATTACCACTTTGCATAACATTTTGACTAGAATCACTATAATAGAACAATACATTGCTGGAATAAATATTTTTTGGTCTTTCAAAAACAATTGTTCCTTCTTTTTCTTCATTTGTTGATTTAATTCTCAAATTATTTCCATCAATATCTATATCAAAATCACTAGATTTTATAGAATAAAACTGCAAAACATTATTACTATCAATCAAATCTATATCTTCATTTATACTTGTCGTATATTCATTATTAAATGATGGCTTTAATGAATGAGATTCAACAAGATTTTTTAATTCACTTAATTCATTTTCAAACGGATATATTATATTTCTTGATTTAACATCATCAATCCAATTAAATTCATAATCTGGATGTAATTCTCTCCAAATAGACAACTGTGTAATAGATATCCATTTTCTATCATCATGTCCATAATATCCATATCCATAATAAGCATACAATTTTATCCTATCCCATTTTTCTAATGATATTCCAAACCTTGTATCATATTCTGCTCCTCCTGAATAATTAGTGTAATCTACTATATTATTAAAAGGTTCAATACAATAAGCTACTTGTCCAGTATCGACATTAACAATCGACATAGCATTTCTATAGTACCTAGTACTACCATCATATTTTGTATATGCTATACCTTCTATTTTTTCACCAGTTTTAAACTGGCTCTCCACTGCATATACAAAACTATTATTAAAAATATAAATTAATAAAAATATTATTAGCAAAAACTTTTTCATAAACCCTCCTATTTTAATGCTTCAATAATATCTTTAGACATTTATAAAAAAAATACCCAAAAAAAAATAATTTTTTTCAAATTATTTTTTTATCCAATATCTTCTAGTTAAAAACTTTTCAGTACCATCTTCATTTTGTACTTTATTTTCTAACTCTCCACCATTAGCCTCAATTATTTTATAAGAACCTACATTATCATCATCACAAGTAATTAAAATTTTATCATCTTCAATAAGATTACTATATTGTTCAATTCCTAATCTTAATAATTGCTTACCATATCCCATATTCCAGTATTTAGGATTAACAGCATATCCAATATGTCCACCATATCTTAACAATCTATCGGTCAATCTTACCCTAATATGAATAATCCCAACAAGTTTATCATCATCAACTGCAAAATAATCATAAGAAGGTACATAATGAGATGGTAATTTTGACTCGTCCCTACTATCCATAAAAGCTTGAACAATATCTTTCTCATCAGGATTCATAAACATCAAATTGTGTTTTTTCATTTTCCCCAATTCTAACATTTTTAAAGACTCAACATAAGCTTCTTTATATTGATCTAAATATTTTTTATCAGCATCAATTAATTTTAACATTCTACTAGTTCCTTTCTCAATATATTAGTAACATTATTTATTTCTTTAAATACTTCATCATTTCTATAATTATTTTTAGCATATTCAAATACATCACCTATATTATTTATTATATCATCTACCAAATTGCTCATCCATTCATGTCTCGGCATAATCCATATATGAAAATGTTTTCTTTCTTTTTCTTCAAATATAATATCAAATCTATCACATATCTTATTATTTCTTAATATTATTATAGTCTTATTAACAAGGTCAAACATTTCATTTCTTTCATCGCTAGACAATTCTTCTAGCTTATCTATATGTCTTTTTGGTGATAATACCATAAATCCAACTATTGGAAGCTCCCAATCTTGCGATAATATAAATTTCTCATTTTCATATGCAATGCCACAAGGCAAACTAAATTCATGTCTTGCATATGCGCACCCTGGACACCCATCAGCTACTATTTTTTCATTAACATAATTTAGCATATTATCACCTCACTGAAACTAATATATCACATTAATATTTTATTGCAAGCAAAAAGCCCACACAACAGTAGGCTTTTGAAACATTTGAATATATAAATACTATCTCTTTGAGAATTGTGGAGCACGTCTTGCTTTCTTTAATCCTGGTTTCTTACGTTCTTTAATTCTTGAATCTCTAGTAACGAATCCATTAGCTTTTAGAATCTTTCTAAAACTGTTCTCACTATCAGCAGGAGTAGTTGCATCATATTCTAATAATGCTTTAGTTATTCCTAAACGAATAGCTCCAGTTTGTCCAGAGAATCCTCCACCACTAACTTCAACATCAACATCAAACATGTCTTTTGTATTAGTTAATACAAGTGGTTGTGATAAATTCATAATTAAAGTTTCATATGGTAAATATTCGTGTACATCTCTACCATTAATTGTAATCTTACCAGAACCAGTAGTTAATCTTACTTTAGCAATACTTGCTTTTCTTTTACCAGTTCCATAATATGTATTTTGTTTTGCTTTAACCATAACTTACCTCCCTATTTCATTTCCACTTTTTCAGGCTTTTGTGCCATATGTGGATGTTCTTCACCAGTGTAAACAAATAACTTCTTAGCCATTTGTCTTCCTAATCTTGTATGAGGAAGCATTCCAATAACAGCTTTTTCAACCATTTCAACTGGATATTGTTCCTTCATAACTTTAGCAGTTCTTACTCTTAATCCACCAGTATACATTGAGTGATTATAGTATTTCTTATCTTCTAACTTATTTCCTGTTAATTGAACTTTGTCAGCATTGATAATAACTATATAATCACCACAATCGATATGTGGAGTATAAGTTGGTTTATGCTTACCACGAAGCATATGAGCAGCTTTTGCTGCTATACGTCCAAGAGTTGCATCTTGAGCATCAATAACATACCATTTACGTTCAACTGTTTCTTTTTTTTGCATAAAACTTGTCATAATTTTTCTCCTTCTTATCGAGTTTAACTTTCCCAGGGTCAAACTCATTTGGGGATTCAAATGTACCGATATAAATTATAATAGCAAATGCCTAAAAAGTCAATTAAAATAAGCTTAAAATTGACAATTATATACTATTTCACTAATTATAATTAATCATATGATACATCTTCTAAATATAATCCTTCTCTTCTCATTGTTGTAATACATTTAGATAAAGAGAAATCATTAAATATTTCATTAATTATTCCATTTTCTAACTTACCTTTACCTACTTTAAATAATACACCAACCATATTTCTTACTTGATACTTCATAAAACCAGTACCTGTAAAATAAAATATTATTTTATCTTTATCTTCTTCGATATGAGCATCATATATTTCTCTAGTATAATCTTCTTTTTTAGCTTCACTAGAGACAAATGGTTTAAAGTCATGTACTCCAATGAAAGATGTAATTTCTTTCTTCATCTTTGAAATATCTAAAGGTTTACAATACTGATAAACATAGTTTCTCTCAATTGGATTATATTCTCCACAGTTAATTATATATTTATAGGTCTTTTTCTTAACCATATATCTAGCATGAAAATCTTTATCAACAACTTCTGTTGAAAAAACATGTATATCTTCTGGTAACAAACTATTTAATGCACATTTTAGTTTATATAAAGTTATATCAACATTAATATCAAAATGAGCACATTGGCAGTTAGCATGTACACCTTGATCAGTTCTTCCTGCCCCAACTACTTTTGTATGTGTATGATTATTAATATCATATAAAGCTTTTTCAAGTTCACTTTCTACACATCTTTTACCTGGTTGTTTTTGATAACCATAAAAGTTTGTACCATCATAAGAAAATTTAATTAAGTATCTCATAACTCACCTACCAACTATTAATAATAGTATAAATAGAAGTAATGCTGCCACAAATACTAAAGTATCATAGCCACACCAAGTTTCTACTAAATTATTATAATTAGTTCTATATCCCAAAAAACGCATTCTTGCTTGCATTTCTTTTATTTCTAAATCACTAGCTACTTTATCATCAATAGATTCTTTACCATCATAATACTTACTAACAAGCTTCTTATTTTCTTTAATAAGCATATTATACTGTTCATCTCTAAATCTTTTCCTTAATGTTTTCTTATTTTCAAAACCTAGAATCCATTTAATAAAAATTATTTCATTTTTTGTAAGTAACAATAAGAAAGTAACAATAGAAGTAATAATGAACAATACTTTAAATATTATTTTTACATATATATTGTCTAAAAAGATAAGTAAAATACAAAGTAAAATATCTAATATAGTTATTTTTTTCATATTTTTAATAAAATGTACACATGTCAAAAGTAAAAATAATATCCACAACAAAACATGATTACTACATAATGCTGTAATCAGTAACAATATTACAAGTAAAATTATTTTTAAAAATAAATTCATCTTATACATGTTTATATATATCCTTTATAATATCTCTTACATCTTTACTATAGAATAATTTAACATTCTTATCTTTCTTAGCTTTATAGGTAATATAAGAAAGAGTTGGAACATCTAATTCTAATTTTTTTAATAAATCTACATTACTATATATTTCATCTGTTTTATCAAACTTTATTTCTTCATCAGATGCTACTATTGAATATTCTCCTAAACTATATAATATGTCAGGATCTTTACTACAAACAATAACTGTAAAGTTATTATTAACTAAAACATTTAACATTGATTTAATTATCTTTTGATTATTTAAATCAAGTCCACAATATATATCTTCAAATACAATAATATCGTTATCTTTAACTAGATTTCTTAATATATTTAAATATATTTTTTCAGTAGTAGATAAAGTATTAATATTTCTATCTAAAAATGTTTTGTTATATCCAATAATATTTAATAATTTATTTATTAAATCTAAATCTACTGTTTTAGTAAACTTATTTAACTCTTCTAATACATTCTTTGAAATAAAGAATAAATCTTTATTATTAATAAATGATACATTGTAATCTTCTTTTAAATTTGATAGAACTCTATTACATGAAGTTTGTAAAGTAATTACATCCTGTTCTATTTTTATTTTCTCTCTTGTAAAATTACTTCTTAAAACTATTTCCATATCTTATCCACCACCTCATCAGGGCTATAACAAATGTCATCTAATAAGTTATAGAATTGTAGTTTTCTAGATAAATCTATCATAATTGGAATCTTAAATCCCATTTTAGTTAATTCATTATCCTTCATTATAATATTATTAAAAGAATTATCAAAAGTAATTTTACCATCATTTATTACTATTATTCTTTTTATGGAAACAACATCTTCAATATTACTAGTTGTAAATAAAATTGTTGTGCCATATTTATCATTAATTGTATTAAATATGTCTATTACTTTTTTTCTATCTTTAGAATCAAGAAGTCTTAAAATATCATCAACAAATAATATATCTGGTTTATGTGCAATAGAAGTAGCAATAAGTACTAATATTTTTTCTAAAAGATTTAAGCTAGTAATCTTTTTATTAAGTATATTATTAATATTTAAAGTATTAGAGATTTCTCTTATAACATTACTAATATAAAAATTATCATAACCCAAATTATGTAAAGGTAAAGTAATTTCATCTTCAACTTTATCACATAAAAACTGACTATTAACATCTTCAAAAATAACACCTATATGCATTAAGTAGTCTTTATAATTATTCTTTTTTAATATAGTTCTATTTAATACTATTTCTCCATTATTAGGAGCTATAATACCACTTAATGTTTTTATTAACAATGATTTACCACTATTATTTGGGCACAATAAAGCTGTAATAGAATTATTATCTAAAGAAAAAGATAAATCATCTATTATAGTCTTATCTTCTATAGAAATGGTTAAGTTTTTAACAGAAAACAACTTCTTTTTCATATTATCTCCATACATAGGTTATTATATAACACAATAATCAATAAAAAAAGTAGACATTTATTAGTACCACTCTATGGCTTATTTAATTATAATCTACTTTCATATTTAAAATATTTTTTAACTACTAAAATTAATATCTAGTAATGTAAAATCATCACATTCATGATTTGTATGATAGCGTGCTTTGTCAACAGGTTTACTATTCTGACTTAGTTTATTATTTGAAGAATCTAATATATATTCAACACATGTATATACTAATCCTCTAAATTCACCTTCAGTAAATCCTTTTTTATAGTAACGAACTGCATATGACGAACTTACACCAAGTCTATCATTGATTATGTAAACACAACCACCACCCCATGAACCACCATTTATAGGACCAGTAATGCCATTTCTTTGCATATAAACTCTACCAGCAACTCCATTATTACTAGATGTAGCGTCAATACAAAACTTAACATCAGGTTTATTAGGAATATATGAATAACCATGTGAAACACTATTAACACGTGT
>JAEEGL012152431.1_pt1 | contig 67772 bp, 57 predicted proteins | sample 9134231 | NCBI WGS metagenome assembly JAEEGL01 (sample SAMN16246548, study PRJNA631951) | gut metagenome | biome: gut microbiome; feature: rumen; material: fiber-attached | host: Bos | place: Iran: Karaj | collected 2018-10 | reverse complement strand
TCAGCAGTTGCTTCGTCTCTGCCATACGTATCGTGTTAATGTATTGCGGAAATGAAAGCCCGCCGGTGTGAATGGCCAGCAAGGCATTCAAGCGGTGGCGGCTGATTCTGAAACGCTGCATGATGGTAGTACGTTTCAATTCTGCATCGGCATAGAGTTTCTCCTTACGGATGGTCTGATCAATTTCAGTAAACAAGTTCTTCATATCAGTTTTTGTATTTGATTAAATATGATGGTATAAAAAAAGCATCCTGAACTGTTTCCCCAGGCAACCCATGCGCCGGGGAAACAAAAGCCACCTTGTTATCTTGCTGAAGGAATGGTGGCTGAACAATCTTTTTATCCTTTATGGTCTTCATTGTTTCTGCAAGCAAACGTGTGCAAAATTAATGAAAACAATCGGTTTTATCAGTACTTCCCTGGCATGTTTTTGGGTTTCAGCCCAAATGCGTTGTTTTCAAATTTTAGTTGCAAAAAAAGCAAACCGCTGTATTTAAAGGGTTTGCCGATACTCCGCAGGCGTCATTCCGTAAACGCGCTTGAATTGTTCGCGCAGGTTGGCGGGAGTAAAACCCACAGAACTGGCAATCTCGCTGATGGTCTTTTCGGCCTCGCCATTCTCATTATGCAACAGCCGCAGTGCCTCCTGCAGACGAATGTCGTTCACATACTGGGGAAACGACAGCCCTTCTGCATACTGAACCAGCAGCTCGTTGAGCGCATGACGATTGATGCCAAAACGGTCGCACACATCCTGACGCTGCAAAGCGACATCGGCATAGAGGCGCTCTTGGCGGATAGCCGTGTCAATGGTTACAAAAAGTTCTTCCTGCTGAGGGTCTCTACGTTTTTCAACGACAAGAGGTATTGACTCGCCATCATTTTTCATGCGCAACAGTTCGCGATTCTTGGCAACGACAATACGCCTCTCCCTGAGCATGTAGAAAGCCAAGACAGAAACGCTTAACGTCAGCACAATCATTGCGCCCAAGATGATGTACAGAAACATCATCTCTGTCTCCATTTCACGGAGCATCTGCGACTGGCCGCCAAGGACATCAGCAGTGTGCTGGCACTTTGTCTGTGCCACAGACATGCCTCCACTGCACGACATCGCGAAAAGAAGTATCACCAACAGTAAAACTTTCATAAAGTACGGTTTCACAATGATTACGGTTTTTTGTCCGTGCAAAGATAGTAAAAAAAATTGTAACAATGGCAGCAATGACTAAATAAATTTGGTTTTTCGCCCACTTATTCGTACCTTTGCAAGCATGAAACAGATTCTGAAGTATTTCCCGAACCTCAGTGACGAGCAGCAGCGACAGCTGGCAATGCTCGAGGAATTGTACCGCGACTGGAACGCCAAGATCAACGTCATCTCGCGCAAGGACATTGACAACCTGTACGAGCACCATGTGCTTCACTCCATGTCTATTGCCAAGATGATTAACTTCCGCCCTGGCACCAAGATTCTGGACTTCGGCACGGGAGGCGGTTTTCCGGGCATCCCTTTAGCTATCCTCTTTCCCGAATGCCAGTTCAAACTGATTGACGGCACAGGCAAGAAAATCCGCGTGGCCCAAGAAGTAGCCCAAGCCATCGGACTGAAGAACTGCGAGCCTCAGCATCTGCGTGGCGAAGACGAAAAAGGACGCTACGACTTTGTGGTGAGCCGTGCCGTCATGCCCCTACCCGACTTGGCGAAAATCGTACGCAAAAACATGGCCCGCGAACAACGCAACGCCCTGCCCAACGGCATCGTCTGTCTGAAAGGCGGCGACTTGCAGTCCGAACTGCAGCCCTTCCGCCATATTGTCGACACAGCTGAGCTGAGCCAATGGTTCAGCGAAGAATGGTTCAAACAGAAATATGTAATCTATCTACCCCTATGAATATACAGCGCATTATTTGCAACCCTTTGGAGGAAAACTGCTACGTGGTAAGCGACGCGAGCGGCGAGTGTGTCATCATCGATTGCGGTGTGTTCTATCAGGAAGAACGCACTGCCCTTGTAGACTATATCAGCAGGCTACATCTGAAGCCCGTCCACCTGCTGGCAACTCATGGACATCTGGACCACAACTTCGGCAACGCCCTCGTCTACGAGAAATACAAACTGGGGGTAGAGATTTGCACAGAAGACCAATCCTTGGTAGAGCACTTGAACGACCAGGCCACCAATCTCTTTGGCATAAAGCTCGACGATGCCCAGCCCCCTACCGGACGACTGCTCAGCAACGGTGACACCATCCGTTTCGGCAACCACGAGCTGCAAGTGTTGCAGACTCCCGGCCACACACACGGCTCTGTACTCTTCTACTGCGAAGCGGAGCACACGGCATTTACTGGCGACACGCTCTTCCGCATGAGCATCGGGCGCACAGACTTTGCAGAGGGCAATTGGAACGAGATGGAGCATAGCCTCAAGCAAGTGATAGCCCACCTGCCCAAAGAAACTATCGTGCTCTCAGGACATGGTCCCCAAAGCACGATAGCCGATGAACTGAAGTATAATCCGTATCTCCGCTAAGCGGTTTCGCCTTTCGCTTTCTTACCTTTTCACTTTTACCTTCGCCGCTTTCGACTCGCCCTGTACGCGGTTGAGAGCCGTCACGACATATATTCCCGGCGACGGAGCCTCGTAGAAAGTCTCACCCGTCACAGCAATCAGCTTCGACGTGTTGTCCATGTCCACACGCTCGCCCAGTTCAAAGCGGTAAACAGCATACTTGACGGCCTCGGTGTCCCAGCTCTTTGCCTTCGGAGCCTGCCAGAACAACACGCGCGTTCCCTCCACCTCAAAGTGCTTGAGTTTGCGCGGCTTCTTCGGTGTTTTCTTGGTCAGCTGCTTCATGACGGGCTGCAAGGCAGGTGTGCGCCAATAGACGTTGCGTAGCGAAGTACCATAGTTTCCGATATTGTCGACAGCAGCCTTGGCATACCACAGCACTGTTCCCTTGACGCGAGGCAGCTGCTGGTGCAATGCCATCTTGGCAGCCAGTTGATGGCGATTGGCATGATGCGGGTCGCGATTCTTAACCGTACGCTCCACATCCTCACCAATATAAAGATCCGTATTGACCAGGTGGGTGTTCCACCAGTGTATCAGTTCGTTGTAGTCGGCAGCCTTATGGCCTATCTCCCAATAGAGCTGGGGAACACAGTAGTCCATCCATCCCTCCCGATCCCAGAACAACACGTCAGCATACAGGTCGTCATAGTTCTGCAGGCCGTTGGTGCGACTGCCATTAGGATCGTTCCTTTGGTTGCGATAGATGCCGAAGGGCGAGATGCCCACCTTCACCCAGGGTTTGGTCTCGTGCACTGTCTTGTAAAGCTGCTCGATGAAAAGGTTCACATTATGGCGTCGCCAGTCGCCACGATTGCCTATACCATAATTATTACGCGCGTAGGAAGCGTCGTCGGGGATGCTCACTCCGGGAACGGGATACGGATAGAAATAGTCATCAATATGCAGTCCGTCTACATCGTAGCGGCTCACAATGTCGCGTACCACCTCGCAGATGTAGTCACGACACTCTTTCAAGGCCGGATTCAACAGGGTCAGGCCATCATATTGGAATGTCCATTCCGGATGCCGTACTATGACATGGTTGCGGGCATTGGCATGAGCAACCTTAGTCTTGGCGCGATAGGGATTGATCCAGGCGTGCAACTCCATACCGCGACGATGGCACTGCTGCACCATCCATTGCAACGGATCCCAGTAGGGATAGGGTCTGCTGCCTTGTTCGCCAGTCAGATAGTAGCTCCAGGGTTCCAACGAACTCTCATAGAGTGCGTCGCACTCTGGGCGCACCTGAAAGATGATGGCGTTACAACCATCTTTCTGCAATTCATCCAATTGGTACGTCAGCGTACGTTTCATTGCTTCCGTACCAACACCCTTGAACTGTCCGTTGACACACTGAATCCATGCACCACGGAACTCTCGTTTCTGCTGAGCCTGTATCGTGACAGCAGCCAGCAACATTAAGACTACTAACTTTAATTTTCCCATATCTTCGGTTTATTTTTTCTTGCTTCTTCCAGCGACAGCAACTGTTGCTGCTCCTGCTGATAACTTTCTCGCAGCTGTTCGTATTTCTCGTCCAGCTCGTGCTCCATCTTCCGTTCCTCGTCCCGGTCCATCAGGCGCGCTGCCACCAAGGCATTCTGCGAGGCATCCTTCATCCATACCACAGGGCCTCCATAGACAGGTGCGATTTTCAGTGCCACATGCAACTCGCTGGTCGTGGCACCACCTATCATGATGGGGATGTCCAGCCCTGCGCGCTCCATCTCGTGAGCCACATTGACCATTTCCTCAAGCGAGGGAGTAATCAGTCCAGACAGTCCTATCATGTCCACATGCTCCTCCTGGGCTTTGCGCACAATCTGCTCGGCAGGAACCATGACACCCATATCAATTACTTCATAGTTGTTGCAAGCCATGATGACGGAAACGATATTCTTGCCGATATCGTGCACATCGCCTTTCACCGTTGCCAGCAGCACCTTGCCATTCTTCCTTGCACCCTCCGTGCGCTCCTTTTCTATATAAGGTTGCAGGATGCTGACCGCCTGTTTCATGGTACGCGCCGTCTTCACAACCTGAGGCAGGAACATCTTGCCCTGCCCAAACAGTTCGCCCACTTTGTTCATACCAGCCATGAGCGGGCCTTCTATGATGCTGACAGCCCGAGGATATTGGGCCAGCGCCTCCTCCAAGTCCTGTTGCAGATAGTCTCCAATGCCTTTCACCAAAGCCTCCTGCAAGCGTTCTTCCACGCTCTCGGGGCGAAGGCTTGTTGGACTAGTTATATTTGTTTGACTAGTTGAGCTCGGGTTTGCCGCTTGGCTGGCTTCTGCCAACGAAGCAGCCAGAGCAATGAGTTTTTCCGAGGCGCCAGGCTTACGATACAGGATGACATCTTCTATGATTTCAAGCTGTTCCTGAGGAATATCCGTGTAAAGAACTTTTGTTGCTGGATTCACGATAGCGAAGTCCATTCCTGCCTGGATGGCATGATAGAGGAATACGGCATGCATGGCCTCGCGGATATAGTTATTGCCACGGAACGAGAACGACAGGTTCGAGACGCCTCCACTGACATGAGCTCCTGGCAGGTTCTCACGTATCCATCGTGTGGCTCGTATGAAGTCTGCCGCATAGGCATCGTGCTCTTCCATGCCCGTTGCCACAGCCAATATATTGGGGTCAAATATAATATCTAACGGATTCAACCCAACTTGCTGGGTTAGAATATGGTACGAACGCTCGGCAATCTCTATCCTCCGTTCGTAGCTCGTCGCCTGTCCTTGCTCGTCGAAGCACATGACCACCACAGCAGCACCATAGCGTTTTACGTCCTGCGCATGCCGGATGAACACCTCCTCGCCCTCTTTCAACGAAATGGAGTTCACGATACCCTTTCCCTGCAGGCACTTCAGTCCTGCTGTTATCACGTTCCAGTCAGAAGAGTCTATCATGACAGGTACGGAGGCGATATCAGGCTCCGATGCTATCATGTTAAGAAAATTCACCATTTCCTGACGAGCATCCAACAGACCGTCATCCATGTTGACATCAATGACCAATGCACCGTCAGCCACCTGCTTACGAGCGATTGCTATAGCCTCGTCATACTGTTTCTCCTTGACGAGACGGAGGAACTTGCGCGAGCCAGCCACATTGCAGCGCTCACCCACATTGGTAAATGTCTGCACTTCGAGAGCGTTCAGTCCACTCAACTGCAAATGGTCAGGCTGAGCAGCAGGCCTGTGTGGAGTCTTGCCAGCCACCAGCGGCACGTAACGTGCTATGAACTCCGGCGTGGTGCCACAACAGCCACCTATGATATTCACCAGTCCTTCATCTACCATCTCGCCCATCTTGGGGGCCATGCTCTCAGGCGTCTCGTCGTAGAGTCCCAGCGCATTGGGCAGACCCGCATTGGGATAGGCACTAATATAATAAGGTGCCTTGCGAGCCAGCTGGCGCAGATAAGGAATCATCTGAGTGGCACCAAACGAGCAGTTCAGTCCCACAGAGAACAGCGGATAGGGACTCATGCTGGCCAGAAAGGCATCCAGCGTCTGTCCGCTCAGCGTTCGTCCAGCGAGGTCGCTGACAGTCATGCTGACCATCAGAGGCACCTCGCGCCCACGCCGTTGCATGGCATGCAGCGAGGCATCAATGGCCACCTTGGCATTCAGCGTGTCAAAGACAGTCTCAATGAGCAGGGCATCCACCCCACCCTCTATCAAGGCATCAGCCTCCTCGTAGTAGGCATCGAAGAGCGTATCGTAATCCAACTCACGGAGTGCAGGATTGGACACATCGGGCGACATGGAGCACGTCTTGTTGGTAGGTCCGATGGAACCAGCCACAAAGCGAGGCTTGTCCGGCGAGGTAAACTCGTCAGCACACTGGCGTGCGATGCGAGCTCCCGCCAGTGCCATCTGTCGTGCCTGCTCCTCCATGTGGTAGTCGGCCTGCGAGATGCGCTGGGCACTGAACGTGTTGGTAGTAATGATATCCGCACCAACCTCCAGATACTGCCGATGGATGCCGGCAATGACGTCAGGGTGTGTCAGGTTCAGCTCGTCAGAGTTGCCGACCTTCCCCATCTTCTCACCAATCATGGTACCCATAGCACCATCGAGAATCAGTATGCGTTGCTTAGCTAAGTCTTCCAGTCTGCTCATTTGTAAACTTTCATAGCGCGATCCATCTCGCGTCGGTCTTCTTTTTCCTTCAGCGTCTGGCGCTTGTCAAACTCCTTCTTACCTTTACACAGGGCGATATCCATCTTGGCGCGTCCCTTCTCGTCGATGAACACCAAGAGGGGTACGATGGTGTAACCCGTCTGCTTGGTGGCTGATGCCAGCTTCTGTATCTCACGCTTGGTAAGCAACAGCTTGCGATCGCGCTTCATCTCGTGATTGTTGTACGAGCCATAGAAATAGGGCGAGATATTCATTCCCTTGACCCATATCTCACCATTCATGATGGTGCAGTAGGTGTCAACCAGCGAAGCCTTACCCAGGCGGATGCTCTTGATTTCCGTTCCTGTAAGGACAATGCCTGCCGTATAGGTCTCGATGAAGAAGTATTCGAAACCCGCCTTCTTATTCTTGATGTTGACAGGACTCTTCTTCCTGATCAGTTCTTCTTCCTTATTCATATTGTCTGTTTACTCTTTTACCACAGCGAAGCGCTCTATGTGTTCGTCCACATAGCGGGCAATCTGCTCCGTCCAAGCTTCCTCTTCTTCCACGAAGGTATCGTCCATGTCGTCGAATTCAGGATATTGCTCGAACAGCGCCATGAACTCCTCGTCCGAGCAGTCACGCTCCAAGGCTTCACCATACTTATTATATAACGTATGAGCATCGTAGATGAGCTTCGACAGATCGCGCAGTCCCCACAGTTTCAAGGCCTTGGCCAGCGGATTCTTGAAGATGAAGGGTCCGTAGCCGTTGTGTATGAGCTGTACGAAGCCGCCGTCCATGACCTCCTCGTGCAACACGTCCCATGCCAACAGCGTCACCTGATCGCTGTTCAGCCGGCCCATATTCTCAGCATTCAGTTCGCCACCGATAGCCTCTTTGATGGCTTTGACGAAGGCGCCCACAAAGGCATCCATGCCCTCGCCGGCAGCAGTTCTCAGCACCTCGTCCTGTATGGTCACTTCTATCATAGTTCTTCACATTCTTTGAGCCACAATGCACTCGAAGCGTCGCTGGGCATGCGCCAGTCGCCACGTGGCGAGAGCGAGATGCTGCCCACCTTGGGTCCGTCGGGCAGACACGAGCGCTTGAACTGCTGCGAGAAGAAGCGACGGCAGAACGTCGTCAGCCACTTCTTGATGGTCTCCTTGTCGTAAGCCTCGCCGAAGGCCGCCTGTGCCAGCATGAATATCTTGGCTGGACGGAAGCCATAGCGCAGGAAGTAGTAGAGGAAGAAGTCGTGCAGCTCGTAGGGGCCCACCAGGTCTTCCGTCTTCTGCTGGATGTTGCCTTCCGCATCGGCTGGTGTCAGCTCTGGCGAGATGGGCGTATGGATGACGTCAATCAGCGTGTCGCGTTGCGCACTGAAGGCTGGTATCATGGCGATGTAGTTGATGAGATACTGGATGAGCGTCTTGGGGATACCTGCATTGACACCATACATGGACATGTGGTCACCGTTGTAGGTAGCCCAGCCCAGTGCCAACTCTGACAGGTCGCCCGTTCCCACCACCAATGCATTCAGCTTGTTGGCGAGGTCCATCAGTATCTGGGTGCGCTCGCGGGCCTGCGAATTCTCGTAGGTAGCATCGTGCTTCTTGCCGTCGTGCCCAATGTCCTGAAAGTGCTGCGTGACAGCCTTGGAGATGGAAATCTCCATCTGCGAGATGCCCAGCGACTGCATCAGCGACGTCGCATTGTCGTGTGTACGATCAGTAGTACCGAATCCTGGCATCGTGATGCCCACAATACCCTTGCGATTGTATCCGAGTTTGTCAAAAGTGCGTACGCACACCAGCAGGGCCAGCGTAGAGTCCAGACCACCACTGATGCCTATCACCACATGTTCGCAATTGGTGTGTATCAGTCGCTTGGCGAGCCCTGCCGTCTGGATGTTGAGAATCTCCTCGCAGGTTTCTGCCATATTGTGATTGTTGGGGATAAACGGATGCGCATCGACAGGACGCGTCAGCTGGAAGGGATGCTCGTTGCCCACGGGCTTGCAAACTACCACCTGGGCGTGAGCGCCACGCTGGGCGTTGATGAAGGTGGTATTGGTCTGCCGCTCCGTATGCAGTCGCTCGACGTCTATCTGGGCCGTCTGCAACTGAGGCTGGAACGAGAAGCGGTCGCCCTCGGCCAGCAACTTGCCGTTCTCGAATATCATGGCATTGCCTCCGTACACCACGTCCTGCGTCGACTCGCCGAAGCCACACGAGGCATACACATAGCCACTCAGCGTGCGTGCACTCTGCTGCGCCAACAGCGAGCGCAGGTACTGGTGCTTGCCAATGAGTTCGTCGGAGGCTGAGCAGTTCAGGACTATATCGGCACCTGCCATCGTCAGCAGATTGCTGGGAGGAATGGGCGCCCACACGTCTTCACATATCTCGACGCCGAACTTCACGCCGTCAGTGGTCTGGAACAGCTGGGGCTCGGCACTCAGCCTGACGGGGGTGCCTGCCAGATAGATCTGCGTAGGATTCAAGTCCTGGGCAGAGGCAAACCAGCGTTTCTCGTAGAACTCGTTATAGTTGGGCAGATAGGTCTTGGCAACCACACCGAGTATGCTGCCCCCCTGCACCACAACGGCACAGTTCAGCAACAGTCCTCCTGCCTGCACGGGCAGTCCTACCACACAGATGACGTCCAGCTGGCGGGTAAACTCCAACAGGCGTATCAGTCCCTCCTCGGCCTTGTTCAGCAGCAGCTGCTCCTTGAACAGGTCCTGACAGGTGTAGCCCGTCAGACTGAGTTCCGGAAAACAAACAATCTCCACCTGCTGGCTGTCAGCCAGGGAGATCAGTTTCTCCATCTCCTGGACGTTGTACTCAACGTCTGCTACTTTCACGGCGGGCACAGCAGCCGCCACTTTTACAAAACCATATTTCATACTTCAATCAATTTTCCAGATTCAACGTCACACTCTGACCTGGGCCAGAGACATTTCACTATTTCATTATGGAATGAGCAGCGACGAGTCGCCATAGCTCAGGAATCGGAAGTCGTGCGACAGCGCATAGTCATAGATTTTGCGCCAGTCGCCCTTCACGAAGGCGCTCACCAGCAATAGCAGCGTCGACTGAGGCTGGTGGAAGTTGGTCACCAGCATCTTCACAATCTTGTAGTCATAGCCCGGGGCAATGATGATCTGCGTCGACGAGTGCAGCACCGTCAGCTCGTTTCTGACCATCCACGCCTGCAGAGCCTGCAGAGCTTCCGTACTTTGAACTTTCAACTTTGAACTTTCACCTTCATACGGCTCCCACTGGCTGACGTGCAGCTGCTCCTCGCGGATGTCAGGATTGGCCAGCACCTTCAGACCCATGTAGTAGAGGCTCTCCAGCGTCCGCACACTGGTGGTACCCACTGCAATAGCCTTGCCTCCGTGCGCTATCAGACGCTCTATGGTGTGCCGGCGAACAGCAATGTACTCCGTGTGCATGGCGTGCTCGCCAATGGTCTCGCTCTTGACGGGACGGAAGGTGCCTGCTCCGACGTGCAGCGTCAGTTCTTCGCGCTCAATGCCGTGGGCATCGACATCCCTCAGCACGCGCTCCGTGAAGTGCAGTCCTGCCGTAGGAGCTGCCACACTGCCTTTGATCTTCGAGTACACCGTCTGGTAGGTCGTCTTGTCGCTCTCCTGTGTATCGCGATTCAAGTACGGAGGAATAGGCAGTTCGCCCATGGCGTCCAGGATGTCGGCAAACGACACGCCAGCCGTCCACTCCAGTGCTACGAGTTGGCTGGTACCCACCTCGCCTTTGCGCACAGCGCGGACCTCGACCTGCTCGCCTTTGATTTTAACCATTCTGGAGAGCGTCACCTCCATCTTCCACTTCTTCTGGTTGCCCACCAGACAGAGCCACTCACAGGCCTGTGTCTGCTGAAACATCTGCTCGTAGTCGGCTGGCCGATAGGGTTCCAGCAGAAACACCTCTATCAGCGCCCCCGTGGGCTGTCCCTCTGCGTCAGGCTTGCGGAAGTGCAGGCGTGCCTGAATCACCTTGGTATTGTTCATCACCATCAGGGCACCCTCGGGCAGGTATTTCGGCAGGTTGTAGAAGACATCTTCTCCTACGACGCCTTTATTGTACACCAGCAGCTTCGAGTGGTCGCGCTCCGCCATCGGAAACTTCGCAATCCGCTCGTCTGCCAGTTCATAGTTGTAATCGCTTATGTGTATTTCTTTCGTTTCAATGTCCATAACGCGTGCAAAGGTACAAATAAAAAACAGCTTAACCAAATATCATGCCTACGAATTTGCTATTAACCACCCACGAAATTGATTTTTCATCGCTACACATTTGTCATTCCATCCCCAAGAAAATGTTTTTTGATAGTTATAGATTTTATGTTTCCAACTTAGAAACATATGTACCCAACTTAAAGACACATGTTTCCAACTTGGAAACACCTGTACACAACTTGTAGATATAACTTTCCTAACCAACCATTATCTTTTTCCTAACGTCCCAGCATAAAAAAATAAATGAATTTATTTTGTTCTACTCTCGTTTTTTCGTAACTTTGCAGCGTAAACTTACTAAACGACATCATGCAGATGATAAAACACTATGCCGGGCTTTTGCTTATAGTTTTAGGGGCGCTGGCACTGATTATGACTCGACTTGAGGCACTGGACAGCAGCAACACCTTGCTGGCGACAGGACTGCTGTTCATTGTAGCGGGCATCGGCCTGCACATCAGAAGCATCAAGCGAGAAAGCAGGTACTGAGATTTTACACTTTGAGAAATGGAACAAATCAAGATATTTACACAACTGATTTCCAGCGAGTTGCACTTGTCTGAGTACGCAGTGGAGAACACGCTGAAATTGCTGGACGAAGGGTGCACCATCCCCTTTATTTCGCGCTATCGCAAGGAGCGCACAGGGGGGCTGGACGAAGTACAGATTACAGCCATCAGCGATCGTTCAGAACGGCTGAAAGAGATACAAAAGCGCAAGGAGACCATCCTGAAAACCATCGGCGAGCTGGACAAGCTGACACCCGAACTGGAGAAACGTATCGAGGACTGCTGGGAACTGACGACACTGGAGGACATATACCTGCCCTACAAACCCAAGCGACGCACACGTGCCCAGGCGGCTCGTGAACAAGGACTGGAGCCTTTAGCCACCCTACTGATGATGCAACGCGAGCAAAGCCCTGAACGGGCTGCACAGCGTTTCGTCAAGGGCGACGTCAAAGATGTGGCTACAGCACTGAAAGGCGCACAGGACATCATAGCCGAACAGGTGAGCGAGGACGAGCGCAGCCGTAATCAGGTGCGTGCCGCCTTCCGTCGCGAGGCCTTCATCGTGTCGAAAGTGGTCAAGGCCAAGAAAGACACGGACGAAGCCCAGAAATACAGCGACTACTTCGATTGGGAGGAGCCCCTGAAACGCTGTTCGAGCCATCGGCTGCTGGCTATGCGCCGAGGAGCCGACGAAGGCATCCTGCGACTGAGCCTGACCATCGATGACGACGAGGCCGTGAGCCGACTGCAACGCAACTATGTACGAGGCAATGGTTCTTGCCAGCGACTGGTGAGCGAGGCCGTTGAAGATGGTTACAAGCGCCTGCTGCTGCCCTCGATAGAAACGGAATTCAGCAACCTGAGCAAGGAGCGAGCTGACGAGGAAGCCATCAAGGTGTTTGCCGAGAACCTGCGCCAGCTGTTGCTCTCTGCCCCACTCGGCCAGAAGCGCGTCATGGGTGTGGACCCTGGCTTCCGTACAGGCTGCAAGGTGGTGTGTCTGGATGCTCAGGGAAACCTGCTACACCACGAAGCCATCTTCCCCCACCCGCCTGTAAACCATCGGATGCAGGCCAGCATGCACGTGCAACAGATGATGAAGGACTATCATATCGAGGCCATCGCCATTGGTAATGGTACTGCCAGTCGAGAGACCAAGGAATTCATCACAGAGGTCGTTGCTGAGGCTGCCAAGCAGCACGAGTCTGCAAGTACGCAAGCCCCAGCATCGCCCAAGGTCTTCGTCGTCAGCGAGGATGGTGCCTCCGTCTATTCTGCCTCAAAAGTGGCTCGCGACGAATTTCCCAACGAGGACGTGACTGTTCGTGGTGCCGTCTCCATAGGTCGCCGACTGATGGACCCGCTGGCAGAGTTGGTCAAGATTGACCCCAAGAGCATTGGTGTGGGACAATATCAGCACGACGTAGACCAATCGAAGCTGAAGCACTCGCTGGACCAGACAGTCGAGAGTTGTGTCAACCTGGTGGGCGTCAACCTCAACACAGCCTCGCAGCACCTGCTCACCTACGTCAGCGGACTGGGTCCGGTGCTGGCTCAGAACATTGTGGACTATCGCAAAGAGAACGGAGCCTTCACCAGTCGTGCCCAGCTGAAGAAAGTACCCCGACTGGGACCTGCCGCCTACCAGCAGTGCGCCGGATTCCTGCGCATACCCAATGCCAAGAACCCGCTGGACAACAGTGCCGTCCATCCGGAGAGCTACCATGTGGTGGAACTGATGGCAAAAGACCAGCATTGTACGGTCAACGAGCTGATTGGCAACAAGACCATGCGTGAACAGATTGACATCAAGAAATACGTCACAGCAGAGACAGGTCTGCCCACCCTGACAGACATCATGAAGGAGCTGGAGAAACCCGGACGAGACCCTCGCGAGCAGATTGAGGAGTTTGAGTTCGACCCCAGCGTGCAGTCCGTAGAAGACCTGCGAGAAGGGATGGAGCTGCCAGGCATCGTGACGAACATCACCAACTTCGGAGCCTTCGTGGACATAGGTGTACACCAGGACGGACTGGTACATGTGTCGCAGCTGGCCAACCGCTACGTCAGCGACCCCACACAGGTGGTTCACCTCCATCAGCACGTACGGGTCCGCGTCATTGGAGTAGACCTGCGACGACAGCGCATCTCGCTCTCGATGAAGGGAATCAAATCCTAAATCGTTAAATAAGTATAAACACCCCTCATAAAGTTCAGAGTTCAAAGTTCAAAGTTCAAAGGATTTCGTACCTTTGCAGAGATTATGGCAAGAGATAAGACAAGAATCAAGGACATTGCAGAGCGCGCTGGTGTTTCAGTGGGCACCGTCGACCGCGTGTTGCACAATCGTCCCAACGTTTCGAAGAAGTCGCTGGAGAAGGTGCAGAAAGCCTTAGACGAAATGGACTACAGGCCCAACATGTATGCCTCTGCGTTAGCATATAACAAGGAATACACGTTCTACTGCGTCATTCCCAAGCACGAATCGGAAGCCTACTGGGAAGAGGTGGAAGAAGGTGCCTTGGCTGCCTGCGAACGCCGGAGCGACTTTGGTCTCTCGATGAAGATGATGTATTACAACCGCTTCTCTGTCGACACCTTCACACGCATCATGAACGAGTGTCTGAAGCAGGCACCAGACGGAGTCATCATCGTACCTTCACGACTGGACGTCACACGACGATTCACCGACCAGTTGCACGAGCTGGGCGTACCCTTCATCCTGCTCGACTCTTACATGCCCGACCTGAAACCTCTGTCATTCTTCGGACAGGACTCTTTCTCCTCTGGCTATTTTGCTGCCCGCATGCTGATGATGCTGGCACCTAAGGAAAAGGAAATCATGCTGATGAAGCAGATGCGCAACGGCAATGTTGCTTCCAAGCAACAGGAGAATCGAGAGACAGGTTTCCGTCATTACATGAAGGACCACTTCCCCGATGTCACCATCCACGAAGTGAACCTTTCGCTCGACGACAAGCGCGAAGAGTACGATCGCATCCTGGAAGACTTCTTCACCCAGCACCCCCATATCCACCACTGCATCACCTTCAACTCGAAAGCCCACTTGGTGGGTGAATTCCTGCTGAAGTCGAATCGCAGAAATGTCCAGATCATGGGCTACGACATGGTGCCCAAAAATGCAGACTGCGTGCGCCAGGGGTCCATCTCGTTCCTCATAGCCCAGCACGGATACATGCAGGGATACGAGTGCATTGAGAGCCTCTTCAACGCCATCGTGCTGAAAAAGGAGGTGGAGCCTGTCAACTACATGCCCATCGAACTGCTGGCCAAGGAGAACATAGACTTCTATCGCCGCAAGAACATCGGATGAGACAAGAGAACAGAACAACAATTATTTACTAAAACAAATACGATTATGGCATTAGCAACATTTCTGAAAATTAATCCCGCTGACTCTGTCGTAGTATGTCTGGCCCCCAAGAAGCAGGGCGACATCATTGAGGTAGACGGCAAGCAAATCACAGTGAACCAAGACACCCCAGCAGGACACAAAGTACTGATCAAGGACGTCAAAGAGGGTGAGGATATCATCAAGTACGGCTACCCCATCGGTCACGCCCGTCAGGACATGAAGGCTGGCGACTGGGTGAACGAGAACAACCTGAAGACCAACCTCTCAGGCACGTTGGAATATACCTACAAGCCCGTTGACGCCAAAAGCGACATCAATCATATCAAGAACGAGAGCCGTACCTTCAAGGGCTACGTACGCAAGAACGGCGACGTTGGCGTGCGCAACGAGATTTGGATTGTGCCTACTGTAGGCTGCGTCAACGGCATTGCCGAACGTCTGGCTCACAAGTTGATGATGGAGACGGGCTGCAAGGACGTAGACAGCATCTGGACCTGGCACCACAACTATGGCTGCTCGCAGCTGTCGGAAGACCACGAGAACACCCGCAAGGTACTGCGTGACATCTGTCTGCACCCCAATGCCGGCGGTGTGCTGGTGCTCAGTCTGGGTTGCGAGAACAACCAGCCCGAGGACTTCATGGCTATGTTGGGCGACTACGACCAGTCGCGCATCAAGTTGCTGGTGACCCAGCGCGTCGAAGGCGACGAGATGGAGGCTGGCATGGAGATTCTGCGCGAACTCTACAAGCAGGCTGCTCATGACAAGCGCGAGGATGTGCCTGTATCAAAGCTGCGCGTAGGTCTGAAGTGTGGTGGCTCTGACGGATTCTCTGGCATTACTGCCAATCCGCTGGTCGGCGAGTTCTCTGACTGGCTGGTGGCTCAGGGTGGTACCAGCGTGCTGACAGAGGTACCTGAGATGTTTGGCGCCGAGACCATTCTGATGAATCGCTGCGAGACACCTCAACTGTTTGACCAGACTGTATCGATGATTAATAACTTCAAGAACTACTTCCTGTCACACGGCGAGCCCGTGGGTGAGAATCCCTCACCAGGCAACAAGGCTGGCGGTATCTCGACCCTCGAGGATAAAGCACTGGGCTGCACGCAGAAGTGCGGTAAGGCTCCCGTCAGCGGTGTCATGGAATATGGCGACCGTCTGGAGCACAACGGACTGAACCTGCTCTCGGCTCCTGGAAACGACCTCGTAGCCTCAACAGCACTGGCTTCTTGCGGTTGTCACATCGTGCTGTTCACAACTGGTCGCGGAACGCCTTTCGGCACTTTCGTACCCACCATGAAGGTAGCTACCAATCCCACTTTGGCTAAGAACAAGCCCCACTGGGTAGACTTCTCAGCCGGACAGTTGGTAGAAGGCCGCACCATGCAGGAACTGGTACCTGAGTTCATCAACAAGGTGCTGGCTGTAGCCTCTGGCGAGAAAGCCCGCAACGAGGAGAACGGCTATCGCGAAATCTCCATCTTCAAGAACGGCGTAACACTGTAACAACACAAGAAAGGACTAAGCGTTGAAGAAAGGACTCATAGCACTGTCACCCCTCGTGGTGTTCATCGTACTCTATTTAGTCACGAGCATCATTGCTCGTGACTTTTACAAAGTACCCATCACAGTGGCGTTCATGACAGCGTCCATCTATGCCATCATCGTCTTCAACGGACGTCCGCTGCGCGAGCGCATTGACGTCTTCAGCCGAGGAGCCGGCACAAGCCAGATGATGCTGATGCTGTGGATATTCGTGCTGGCTGGCGCTTTTGCCAACTCTGCCAAAACGATGGGCTCCATCGATGCGACAGTCAATCTGGCGCTCACCCTACTGCCCGCACAGATGTTGCTGGCAGGACTGTTTCTGGCTGCCTGCTTCATCTCGTTATCCATTGGCACCAGCGTAGGAACCATTGTGGCACTGACCCCCATAGCAGCTGGCATTGCCCAACAGACTGGCACCTCCATACCGCTGATGACGGCAGTCGTGGTGGGTGGCTCGTTCTTCGGCGACAACCTGTCGTTCATCTCCGACACCACCATCATGGCAACGTCCACTCAAGGATGCAAATTGTCGGACAAGTTCCACGTCAACTCCTTTATCGTCATTCCAGCAGCGCTCATCATTCTGGTCGTCTACGTCATCATGGGAGCCGATATTGCTTCACCTAGACAGGTTGGCGAAGTATCCTTCGTGAAGGTGATTCCCTACTTGATAGTACTTGTCACTGCCATTTTCGGCATGAACGTGATGGCTGTACTCACTCTTGGCATCATGCTGACGGGACTCATAGGCATCAGCAACGGAGTGTTTGACGTCTTCGGATGGATGAAGGCTATGGGTGACGGCATACTGGGCATGAGCGAACTCATTATCATCACCATGATGGCGGGTGGTCTGTTGGAGATTGTCAAACAGCAAGGAGGCATCGACTTCATCATTAAACGGCTGACACGCCACGTCAACACCAAGCGTGGTGCAGAATTGTCCATTGCTGCACTGGTTTCATTGGTCAACTTGTGTACAGCCAACAATACTGTAGCCATCCTGACGGTAGGTGGGATCTCGAAGCATATTGGAGACCGATACGGTGTGGACAACCGCAAGGCGGCTTCTATATTGGACACCTTCTCGTGCATGACTCAGGGACTCATCCCCTATGGCGCACAAATATTGATGGCTGCCGGACTGGCCCAGCTCAATCCCATCAGCATCGTGCCCTATCTGTATTATCCACTGGCTATTGGCATTGCTGCCTTATTGGCCATATTACTTAGATATCCAAAGCGCTATTCATGAAAGACGTAGTATTTAGAAACATGGAACGCCTGCTCCTGCTGGACGACGAGCAGGAACGTGAACGAATAGAACCAATGACAGAATGGAAGTGGCAACAGCTTTACAAAATAGCTGTCAAATATGGTATTGGACCTTGGATAGCTGACGGTATCAAGACCTATAGCGATGACTTCTTCCTCCAGATGTCACCCACCCTACGTCAGGAGTTTTTGTTGCTACAAGGGCCGAAAGACGAGAATCGCCTAAGCCGTTATCTTTTGCAAATAGAGCGCTCTCGAGGATTCATACACCACTTGAGCAAACAGTCGCTGAAAGCCTATGCCAGCGAACTGGTCAGCAACATCAAGAACATAGAAGAATAAGGCTCTTCATCCCAACAAAAAGAAGAGCCCCAATATCTGCATCATCGTCTGAAGCGTATTTCGCGAAGGCTGTGCTTGCCCATAAAGCGGCTCTTGTCCACAAAACCATTCACTCCCACGATACGTCCCTTTGCCGTATACTGCCACATCGTGATATCACGATCGTCAGCCAACACAGGCGGCTCGTCCGTATACATGGCTATCATCAGTTTGTAGTCGTCAATCTTACCCTTCAGGTGCTTGTTATAGAAATTGCGTCCTGTATAGAGCAAGGGCTTCTGATGATAGGCATCCTCCACTAAGTCGAGGAAATAGAACAGCGAGTCGCAGAACACATCGGTAGACAGGCCTCCCGTCGACTCTATGTCAATCATCGGCACCAAGTCCTGCTCGCGGGGCAGACACTGCGACATAAAGTTCTGCAGCTGTTTCTGCTGGTCAGTCAACGGGCGGTAGAAGTGATAGCTTCCCACCTTCAGCCCGTGACGATGAGCCATCTCGATGTTGCGTTCAAAGGTAGCATCTATGCGATCTCCACCTTCTGTCGCCTTCAGATAGACATACGCCATCTTGGTATTGTCGCCCACAGCCTCCCAGAACACATTGCCCTGATAATGACTCAGGTCGATGCCATGAACGTGGGAGCAGGTATCCTCACACAAAATGTTAGGGTTAACAACTGGTGCTGCTGTAATACTGTCTTTTGCCGCCTCCAGAAACACATCATCCTGAGCACAAACACCACCCACAAAAAAGAAGACTATATTGAGTAAAACGATCAGTTTCTTCATCATTCCTTAAAATTTAGGTGCAAAGATAGCAAAAATCCCCATAATATTCGTATCTTTGCACGAAAAAAGTAAAGATATGAAATATTTATTGACGTTTATTAGTGCCATGCTGCTCATGGTATCTTGCAAGAGTGACGACGAAAAACAGCCTGTCAAAGAAAAAGTTAAGCGCACAGTCTTTGTCTATATGGCAGGTGAAAATCAACTCACAAACATAACTTCCGACGATATCAAAGAAATGATAGATGGAGCTGCCAGCATACCGTCAAACGGCCGCATGCTCGTCTATGTTGATAAGGCTGATTCAAAAATCAAGCCTTTCATCGCCCAAGTCACAACCAACAAGCAGCAACCCCTTGACACGCTGTATAAGTACCCCAACGACCCCTACACCTCTGATGCTGACAATTTCCGGGAAGTGATGGAACGCATGATGACGCTCTCGCCATCCGATGAATACGCCCTGATACTCTGGGGTCACGGCAGCGGCTGGGTGGTAGAGAATGACACCATCCCAGGTCCCTCGCGCCGTGCCTATGGTGTTGATAATGGAACTAATACCAATTCTAATAACGGAAAGTGGATGAACATTACCCAAATGGCAAGGACTTTAGAGGGTCTCACCCCGTTCAAGTTCATTTTTGCCGACTGCTGTAACATGGCCTGTGCCGAAGTGGGTTACGAACTGCGTAACGCTACAGAGTACCTCATTAGCTCACCGGCAGAGATTCCCGGATGGGGTGCTCCCTACGATAAAATCATGCCTTCATTATTTAAGAACGGTAGCGACATGTATCGTGGCATTATTGATGCATATTATGACTACTATGTCGACTATTATCAGAAGAATTCCCCAATTGTAAGTGGTGTGGGAAGTGAAGATCTGGATGGATTCAGTGTTCCGCTGTCTGTCATCGACTCACGTTACATCGCCCAGTTGGCTGAGGCCACACGGGATGTCTTGACCACCTTTGCACCCCAATATCCTAACGAGCCTGAACTCAATGGTATTCCCTACTACCTGAATTTGGATGTTCCCGTCATGTACGATATGAAGGCCTATATCCAGCGCTATGCCAGTGCTAACGATTATGCGACATGGAAAAAGGCCTTCGACCTGGCTGTTCCCTATTCGCGTATGTCCTTTAAGTGGATGACCATAAGTGCAACCCTTTACTATAAGGACTTCGACCAATTCGACATGGAGGCCGACGGCGGATCTGTCAGCATGTTCATTCCACAAAACCACACCAGTTATTCTTCTGGCAATTACGCCTATAACAAAAAGTCCAACAACTTCGGTTGGAACCGCATCATCAACTGGAGCCGCTTCGGCTGGTAAAGAAATATCACAAACACTTAGAAAACAAAAAGGCTGCCTTTACTCGGCAGCCTTTTCATTTACCACGACTTTCACCTTTGAGATACGCCGCTCTTCCATGGCAAGAATCTCGAAGGTAAAATCCTGATAGGCTATCTTCTCGTGTAACTTGGGGAAGTCACCCTTAATCTCAAGCAACAGGCCTGCCAACGTGTCAGCATCACCTTCCACCTCCTCAAAAATATCATCGTCCAGTTTCAGGATTTTATAGAAGTCACTCAACAGCGTCTTGCCTTCAAAGACGAAGGTATTGTTGTTGATGCGGACATAGCTCTTCTCGTCATCATCGTACTCGTCGTTGATTTCGCCAACAATCTCCTCCAGGATATCCTCCAACGTCACAATGCCGCTGGTACCTCCGAACTCATCTACCACAATGGCTATATGCACCTTGTTCTCTTGGAACTCACGCAACAAGTCGTCAATCTTCTTGGTTTCTGGTACGAAGTAAGGCGGACGTATCAACGACTGCCAACGGAAGTTGTTTCCCTTCGACAGATGGGGCAGCAAGTCCTTGATATACAGGATGCCACGCACGTTGTCGCTATTGTCCTGATATACGGGAATGCGCGAGTAGTTGTTTTCTACCACACACTGCATCACCTCCTGGAACGAAGCCTTGAAGTCAAGATCCACCACGTCCTGACGCGAAGTCATAATCTCCTTGGCGGTCTCGTCACCAAAGCGCACAATACCTTCCAGCATGCGCTGCTCTTCCTTAATATCTTCCTTATCGGTCAGTTCCAGCGCCTGCTCCAAGTCGTCCACACTCAGCGTATGACTCTCCTTGGTCACCACCTTGTCTGCCAATCGTCCGGAACCCATCACAATAGTGGCAATGGGATAGAAGATCTTCCTGCAGAACAGGATACCTCCCACTGCTCTGCGACAGAAACTCAGCGCATGTTGTCCACAATACACCTTAGGCATGATTTCACCAAAAAGCAACAGCAGGAAGGTCAGCAACACTGTCATACATGTAAACTGCAACCACCAAGACGAACCGAAGTTCACCGTGTGGCTGAAGAAATAAGTGCTGAGCATGATGATGGTGACGTTCACCAGATTGTTGGTTATCAGTATGGTAGCCAACGTACGCTCTGAATCATTGCGCAACTGCTTGATTTGTACGTCTCCTGTGGTTTTCTCCTCGTCCAGTTCATTCAGGTCGGATGGAGACAAAGAAAAGAACGCAATCTCCGACCCCGAGGCAAAACTCGACACAAACAATAAAAGACAGGCGCAAATACCTGCCACAATGGCTCCTATGGATGGTGACATCAGAGTCACCTCATTGAACACTTGCAAATACTCGTCCATGACTATTCTGTGGGCTTGGGCGTCAGCATCTCCATATTGTCAGCCCAAATTTCCGTCGTAAAGCGGCGCTGTCCCTGCTTGTCGTCGTAGGTGGAATAGCGCAGACGGCCCTCTATATACAATTTATCGCCCTTATGAACATACTTTTCAACTATCTCCGCCAGCTTACGCCACAATATCACATTGTGCCAGTCTGTATGGTCAGGCACCTGTGTACCGTTCTGCAACGTATAGCCGCGCTCCGTCGTTGCCAAACGCAGGCGGGCTACAGCCACGCCCTGCTCCACATAGCGGATTTCAGGTTCGGCACCAACATTGCCTATCAGCATTACTTTATTCATCGCCGCTCCACATCAAAGTTATTTGCAGTCACCCAAAAAGCGGAACTTGAAATTCTTGCCCTTAGCTGAGGGGAACTGGCTACGTGGGTCTACACGCTCGCTCAGATGGTCTACAATGCGGTTATAGCAGTCCTGGCCAGACTCTGCCTTACAGCAAGCCTCGAAATGCGTATCACGATACTGGAACTTACCCGTACCTGGCACCATCAGCACACGTTTGAAGTCAATAGAACCCTCATACCATCCGTAGCGTTCCTCGTTCAGACGAAGCACCGTCGGTGTTGCCGGCTTGACACCTCCGACAGAAGTGTGAACGGCCTTCTTATCCTTGAAGTCCTGCATCGTAGAGGCTTCTGTCTTGATAATGATAAAATAAATGCGGGGACGTACTTTATAACGTTTCGGAAATACAACATCACTCGCTACATATTCGCGAATATCACGCTCCAAAACGGGGTTCATTCCTATTTCTTCGATCTCGGCAAGGAACGCAATAGCATCATCGACATTCGTTACCAGAATCTCTCTGTCAAAATACCTAAGATATAAATTCATTAGAATGGGTTGTTTTCCTGTGTGGTTTATCTTAAAAGAGCGGAAAACGGGACTCGGACCCGCGACCCCAACCTTGGCAAGGTTGTGCTCTACCAACTGAGCTATTTCCGCAGACTGTTTTTTCGAAGAATAATGGTGAAGAGGAGGAGACTCGAACTCCCACGTCGCAATTGACACTACCCCCTCAAAGTAGCGCGTCTACCAATTCCGCCACCTCTCCATCATGTAATAACCGCTGACCAAAAAAGAGAGTGCCCAGAACAGGACTCGAACCTGCACGCCTCGCGGCACACGCACCTGAAACGTGCGCGTCTACCAATTCCGCCACCTGGGCATTAGTTCACTGCAAGCCAATCTCGTCAGTGCTCTTTTTTGTTCCACATGTTGAGTGGAAAACGGGACACGGACCCGCGACCCCAACCTTGGCAAGGTTGTGCTCTACCAACTGAGCTATTTCCGCATTTTCTTCCCTTTAAAAGGGGCATCTCTCTCGATTGCGGATGCAAAGGTACTACTTTTTTTTGAACTGCCAAATTTTTTGGGCGTTTTTTTTCAAAAAAAGTATCAATCCATCCTATTTCGATAGTCTTCGTAGCCAAACTGGCGCAAAATCTGCAGGCTTCCGTCGCTTCTCAGCATGCCAATAGCAGGATGGGTGATGCCGTTAAAGGTATTCGTTTTCACCGTCGTGTAGTGTATCATATCCTCGAAAACCACCTCCTCGCCAACCTGTAGCTCGTGGTCGAAGCACCAATCGCCCATGAAGTCACCGCTCAGACAGCTGTTGCCGCCCAGCCGGTAGCAGTATAAGCCCCCTAAGTTAGGGGGTTGGGGGTCTGAACAATAGTCCTCCTCCAGACCCCTGTCGTCCCCTAACTTAGGGGACAAAGAGGCTCCACGAACTTCGGGATAGTACGGCATTTCCAGACAGTCGGGCATGTGGCAGGTGAAGCTCACGTCCAGAATGGCGGTGCGGATGCCTTTGTCCTCGACAATATCAACGACACTGGCTACCAGCGGCCCCGTCTGCCAGGCAAAGGCACTACCGGGTTCAAAGATGACCTTCAGCCACGGATAGCGCTTATGGAATTCCTCCATCAGCCGTACCAGCAGTTCGATGTCATAGTCTTTGCGCGTCACAAGATGTCCACCGCCGAAGTTGATCCACTCTATTTGCGGAAACCACTTCGCAAACTTCTCCTCGATGTGCTGCAGGGTACGCTCAAACACGTCCGAACCGCTCTCGCAGTGGCAGTGGCAGTGGAAACCACGGATGTCCTTCGGCAGTTGTTCGGGAAGCTTGTCAGCCGTCACCCCGAAGCGCGTACCTGGCGCACAGGGATTATACAGCATCGTGCCCACCTCGCTATACTCAGGATTCACCCTCAGTCCTAAAGAACACTCCCCTGCCCTCGCGTGGAATCGTTCATACTGCGAGAGAGAATTGAACGTCAGGTGACTCGAACAGCGCACAATAGCATCGAACTCATCGTCCTTATAGGCTGGCGAATATGTGTGCGCCTTAGCCCCAAACTCCTCCAATGCCAGTCGTGCCTCGCTGAGCGAACTCGCTGTTGTCGCATGGATGTACTCACGGAATATCGGGAAAGTCTTCCACAGCGCAAAGGCCTTGAACGCCAGTATCCATTCAGAATCGGTGCGGCAGGCAACCTCACGAATCAACGTGAGGTTGTGCCGCAACCGGTTTTCTTCTATAATATAGACGGGAGTCTTCAAATTGTCAATTATCAATTGCTTAGAAGTCTTTCGTCATTTCCTTGACCTCGGCGTTGATGTGGTCAATGAACTGCTGGATGGTCATCACCGTCTGCTCGCCACCGCCCTGAGGACGTACGGCTACGGTGCCATCGGCAGCTTCCTTCTCACCGACAATGACCATATAAGGTATACGCTTCAACTCGTTGTCGCGAATCTTGCGGCCCAGCTTCTCGTTGCGCAGGTCGATGGTGGGACGAACGCCACCCAGGTCGAACTTCTTGGCAACCTCCTTGGCATAGTCATTGTACTTCTCCGACAGCGGCAGGATGGCCACCTGGTCGGGCGTAAGCCACAAGGGGAAGTGACCGCTGGTATGCTCGATGAGCACAGCACAGAAACGCTCCATAGAACCGAAGGGTGCTCGGTGAATCATGACGGGTGTCTTCTTCGTGTTGTCCTCGTCGGTGTACTCCAGCTGGAAGCGCTTGGGCAGGTTGTAGTCAACCTGAATGGTACCTAACTGCCAGCGACGACCGATGGCGTCCTTGATCATGAAGTCGAGCTTCGGACCGTAGAAGGCAGCCTCACCGTATTCCACCTTGGCGGGCAGGCCCTTCTCCTCGCAAGCCTCCTGGATGGCACGCTCGGCCAGAGCCCAGTCTTCGTCGGAGCCTACATATTTGGTGTGGTCATTGGGGTCGCGCAGCGAAATCTGTGCCTCGAAGTTGAAACCAAAGGCCTTGAGCACGATACCGATGATGTCCATCACGTTCAGGAACTCCTGCTTCACCTGGTCTGGACGACAGAAGAGGTGGGCATCGTCCTGCGTAAACGAACGAACACGCGTCAGTCCGTGCAGCTCACCACTCTGCTCGTAGCGATACACCGTACCGAACTCCGCGATGCGCAGGGGCAGGTCACGATAGCTACGGGGCTTCCATGCGAAAATCTCACAGTGGTGCGGACAGTTCATCGGCTTCAGCATATACTCCTCGTCCTCCTCAGGCGTATGGATGGGCTGGAACGAATCCTTGCCATAGTGGGCATAGTGTCCGCTAGTAATATAAAGGTTCTTCGAACCGATATGCGGCGTGATGACTTCCTGATAACCGAAACGCTTCTGAACCTTACGCAAGTGGTCTTGCAGGCGAAGGCGCAACTCGGTACCCTTCGGCAACCAGATGGGCAGGCCCTTACCTACTTTATCGGAGAACATAAACAACTCCATCTCCTTACCAATCTTACGATGGTCACGCTTCTTGGCCTCCTCCAGCATCACCAGATACTCGTCGAGCATCTTCTTCTTCGGGAACGAGATACCATACAGACGCTGCATCTGCTCACGGGTGGCATCGCCGCGCCAGAAAGCACCGGCCACACTCGTCAGCTTCACAGCCTTGATCTCGCCCGTGTCCATCAAGTGCGGACCACGACAGAGGTCAGTGAAGTTACCCTGTGTATAGGTAGTGATGCTGCCATCCTCCAGGTCCTGCTCAATATGCTCGCACTTGTACGTCTGACCGTCGGCAGCAAACTCCTTCAGGGCGTCAGCCTTAGCCACTTCCTTGCGAACCACAGGCTCCTTCTTCGAGGCCAGTTCACGCATCTTATCCTCAATCTTCGGGAAATCGCTCTCCTTGATCATCTCGCCGTTAGGCAGCAGGACGTCATAGAAGAAGCCATTCTCGACGGCAGGTCCGAAACCGAACTGGATGCCAGGATACAACTCCTGCAGTGCCTCGGCCAACAAGTGGGCCGATGTGTGCCAGAAGGTATGCTTACCCTGCTCGTCGTCAAACTTGTAAAGTTCAATCGTTGCGTCCTCCATGATGGGACGGTTCAACTCTACGGTCTCACCATTCACACCGCAGGCAATCACGCTGCGTGCCAGAGCCGGTGAGATGCTCTCGGCAATCTGAAGTCCCGTCGTGCCCTGCTCATACGAGCGAACAGAACCGTCCGGAAAAGTAATCTGAATCATATCTACAATATATGTTTAAGTTTAAATCGCCTGCAAAATTACGAATAAGTGAGAAGAAAACCAAATTATATTTGAGTTTTCTCGAACGAAAGTAATTTCGAGACGTAATCTCAAAGGTACGAAAATTTCGATTAAGAGAGAACAAAAGTAATTTATTTCTTTTGTCGAACGTGAGAAATTTATCAAATATCACTCCATGCTAAGGGTTTGCTCATAGAATTGTCAGGGATTCCTCAGAGATTCCTCAGAGCATTGTCATACCCCTGGAGTATGACTATTCTTAGACCATCCTTAGAGCATCCTAAGACCATCCTATGACGATCCCATGACAATCCCTTGAGGATTCCTTTAGGATTCCTTGAGAAACTATAGAGTTGGTATAGACTTGGTATAGAGTTGGTATAGAGTTGATATAGACTTGACTTGGCTGTTTCGGCTTAAATAATCTTAGCAATGGAAGGGTATTTAAGCACCAATTATTCCTTCCGCAAAGATACCACAATTATTTGGGAATTGCAAGCTTTTTGCGGATTATTTTTGAAAGAAAAAGACAGCTGATGCTCAGCGCAGGATGCTGGCGGTTTGGAGGATGCTGATGACGACATCGGCAGACTCCTGGCGTTTCTTGTCTGTCTTCTGATAGTCGGCAAGCTGCTGGGGATGGTTGGTCAGGAGCTGCTGTACCATCTCCCTGGTGACACGGGCCATGCGCAGTTCCTCACGATTCGGGTCCCATACGGCAAGATAGCAGACGAGGTTCTCGAGGTGTGACAGGCTGCTGAACATCTTTTTGGAAAAGGGTATGCCATTGTCGGCATTAGCGACGCTGAAACGGGAGGGGGCGACGTCCTGACGGGCAAACAACAGCTTGTCGCCGATGCGCCAGGTGCGGACATAGACATCGCCGAAGGTGTTGAAGGGTCGGAGGTTCAGGTATAGGGAGTCCTGATACTGCAGCACGCAGGAGCGTTTCCGCAGGATATAGCGCGTCTTCTTGTTTTCCGCCTTCACTTCCATGGCGAGGGCGTCTTGCTTTGAGGATGGCAGCAGTTCTACCCTGCCCTCCGCGTCTTGCCACTGACCGTCGAGAAAGGCTTGCCAGGTGGCGCAATATTTACTCTGTGCCATCGAGCACAACGGGAACATCAAAAGGAGGAAAAAGAGTTTTCGCATAGTCATTGTTGGTATTTCTTGATGATACTATAAGCCGTATAAAGTCCCAGTTCACCTGCCTTCGAGAGGTCGCTGACGCCTTCAGCCTGCTGCTTGTTGGCAATACGGGCCAGTCCGCGGTTGTAATAGGCCTCCGCCAGATTGCCGTCGAGGGCAATGGCGTGGGAATAATCCTCGATGGCATGTGCATAGTCGTTGCGCTGCACGTACACATTGCCACGATTGTAATAGAGGTAGGCGCTCTCGTTATAACGGATGGCCTCCGTCAAGTCGGAGAGCACGTTCGCCGTCTTCATCCGCACATCGGTTCCCTGTGAGGCGTTGAAGGCATTGAGTTTCGACTGACAGGCCGCGCGCTGCCAATAGGCAAGCGACGACGTGGAGTCGATTTGCAGATAGGTGGACAGGTCTTCGATGGCTGCATCGAAGTTCTGGATGACGCTATAGGCAAGGGCACGCTTGAACAACAGGGAGGCTGCACGTTGTGTCTGGTGCTGCTGGTCGATCTGTCGCGACAACGTGTCGATATAGGCGAAGTATTTCTTCGTATCCTGTTCCTCCAGGGCGGGATTGCTGCTGACGACGTGCAACGGACGCTGGCGACTCTCCCTGGCATTATAAGCCTCCACCTGTCTGTCGTAGGCAACATACTGTTTCACCTGAGTATGCTCACGCTCGTAAGAGAGCACATACATCGGCAGGTAGTCGAGCGCCACTTTGCGGTTCTGCACCTTACCGCGGTAGTCGCTCTGATATTCGTGCTCCATCTCCTCTTCATCCGCCACCGTCAGCTGGTTGTATTTCTCGATGTCCAGGTCGCTACGCTTACGCATCAGCTCCTTGGAGAGTCGTGGCTGGCGACCCAGATAGCGCTTGTCCATCTGTGCCTTTAGCACGCGGAACTCGTCCTGCTCTGCCTGTTTGGTCATGCCGATGCGGCGATAACAGGAAGCGCGGTGCTGCAGGCCGAACCAGAAATTGGGGAATTCCTCGATAACCTTCGAGTAGTCGCGGATGGCGCCCCGCAAATTGCCGGTGTTCTCCAGCAGCAGGGCACGGTTGAAGAGCGCCATGAGATTGTTGGGCTCCAGATTCAGCACGAAGTCGAAGTCGATGATGGCACGGTTGTCGTCGCCCACCTGGGCACGAAGCAGTCCACGGTTATAGTGTCCGAGGAAGTTATTGGGGTCGAGGTCGAGGGCGGTATCATAGTCTGCCATCGTCCCGCGAAGGTTGTTCTGATTGAAACGGGCCAGTGCACGGTTGATGTAATTCGTAGCCTGTTTGGGTTGCAGGTGGATGGCCTTGGAGAGGTATTCCTCACTCTCCTTCCATTCCTTGCGGGAGAGGCTGATAACGGCCCGCTGGCTCCACAAGTTGCCGTCGTAAGGGTCAACCTCCAGACTCTTGTCCAAAGCGGCAATGGCCTTGGTAGTGTCCTCCTGCAAGAGATAGACCTCGGCACGCATGGCATAGGCTGGAGCATGCTTGCTCCAACGGGTCAGGATGGTGTCCAACTCCAAAAGGGCTGTGTCGTAGTTTTTCTCCTGAATATGACAGAGGGCGCGGTTATGCCAAAGGCTCTGATTCTCAGGGTCGTAGCGCAAGGCCTGGTTATAGTCCCTGATGGCATCGGTATATTTCTTCTGGCGGATACGACAGAGGCCCCGCAGTTCATATATTCCCACCACATAGGGATTGCGCTTGATGGCCTCCGAGCAGTCTGTTTCCGCTCCTGCAAAATCGTCGAGATAGTATTTTGCCACACCCCGATAGAACCAAGGCTCATAGAGGTAGGGCTTGGCGGATATCGCCTGATTGAAATACTGAATAGAAAGAACGTAGTCCTCGAAATAGAGTGCGGAGCGCCCTATCATTACCAGCCGATCGGTCTTGAACTGGGCAAGAGCCACCAACGGAAACCATAACAAAAGGAATACAATCTTTCTACCCATATCTGTTATCTCACTACACTCTTCGTCTTGTATCCGCAACGATAACGTCCTTGAGTGAGTGCACGTAACTTGCTTTTTATAAGCTGCTTACGCAGAGGAGTGACACGATCGACGAATACCTTTCCCTCCAGGTGGTCGAACTCATGCTGCATGACACGGGTAAGGTATCCCTCCACCCATTCGTCGTGCGGTTTCATCTCCTCGTCGAGCCACTGTACACGGATACGGGTAGGACGGGTCACCTTCTCGTGGATGGCGGGAAGCGACAGGCATCCCTCCTCCAGCGACTCCGTCTTGGAGTCGTCGTACTCGACGATATGGGGATTGATGTACACATGGCGGAAGTCCTTGTACTCCGGCATATCTTCACTGAGCACATCCAGGTCGATGACGACGACACGGATGGACTTGCCTATCTGGGGAGCAGCGAGACCAATTCCCTCACTCTCCGCCAGTGTGTCCCACATATCAGCAATCAACTGCTGCAGGCCGGGATAGTCGGCAGGAATATCTTCGGCAACCTTGCGGAGCACGGGATGGCCATATATATAAATAGGTAATACCATTTGATAATTTGACTATTTGAAAATTTATTTTCGGGAGCGGAGGTAGTCCTGAAGGATGATGGTGGCACTGATCTCGTCGACAAGCGCTTTGTCCTGTCGAGCTTTCTTCTTCAAGCCACCGGCTATCATCGCCTGATGAGCCAGGACAGAAGTGAAACGCTCGTCATAGAACTCTATGGGAATCTGCGGCACTGCCTTACGCCAACGGTTGACAAACTGCTGCACACGCTGCAGATTCTCACTGGGCTGTCCGTTAGGCTGGCGGGGTTCGCCTATTACAATACGCTCCACCTCCTCACGAGCGATATATGCCTGCAGATAATCAAACAGCTCAGACGTGGCGACAGTCGCCAATCCCCCAGCTATAATCTGAAGAGGATCGGTGACTGCCAGTCCTGTACGTTTCTTACCGTAATCGATAGATAGTATTCTTGCCACGCCAGTGCCTCTCAGCCCTTACTGGACGTTATAGAGCAACCATGCGCCTGCATACTTGGTAATCAAGTCGTTGCGGCTGGCGGCTGCCTCCTCTTTCGTGTCGAAAGTAGTGGCAATCACGCGATACAGGTTACGCTCCTCGTTCTTGACAATCTGGGCATTATAGCCGGCATTGATCAACTGCTGCTGCAGTCCGTCAGCATTAGCTTTCGACTGGAAAGCACCAACGACGACGCTGAAGTTCTTCAGACCGTTTCCAGAAACTAGGGAAACCTTCTCCTGAGTCACCCTCACGTTATCGGTATTGTCTACCACCTGTGTCTGAGTAATGGGTTTCTCCTGCAAAGGAACTACCACATTCGTCTCAGGCTGCTGGGTCACTGCAACGGGCTGCTGCACTTCCTCCTGCTGCTTTGCCTTCAGATAAGCCTGCTTGTAGGCACTCTCGCTTGATTTACAACTTGTGAAAGCCATTGCTGCGCACAAACCGGCGCATACTACCAAGTACTTCTTCATGTTTTTGTTTTCTATTTTTAAAGATTAAACCTAAATTCAAATTTTCACGTGCGAAATTACAAAATATCGGGCAAATGGAGCGAAAAAACGTACCTAAAGTTTGTTAAATAAAGGAATTATAAGGTTTTTATGAAAAAAAGTCTGCGAATTTGACCTCTTTTTCAAAAACTTTCCATATATTTGCAGATAGAAATGTATATTATTAACTCAAAAACAATACGACTATGAGAAGTTTAGGTTTTTTAGGTGCTTTCTTCGGCGGTGCTATTGCCGGCGCAGTGATTGGTTTGTTACTGGCTCCTGAAAAGGGAGAGGACACCCGTACAAAGATTACAGAAGCTGTGGATGACTTCATGAAGAAGCACAACATCAAACTGAGCCGCAAGGATGTCAGTGACCTTGTTGACGATATCACGGACGCTGCTCCTGAGGTTGAAGATTAAAGAATTCTTGCTTTGGCAAGCGTTCTAAAGAAACGATTTGAAGCATTAGAGAGATGCTGTCGAGCGACAAGAATGTAGAGACCATCGCCCAATTGGCGGAGATAGTCAAGCACTATCTGGGACTTCAGAAGGAATATCTGAAGCTGGATGTTATTGACAAGATCGTACGCCTGTTGACCTTCGCTGCCCTATCCATCGTATTCTTCCTGATTGTGGTGGGTGTGGCGATGTTCTGCTCGTTTGCCCTCGCTTTCTGGCTTGCCTCCTACACGGGGACGGCACTTGCCTTCCTCGTGGTAGGAGTTATTCATCTGCTCCTGATCATCGTTGTTTTCATATTCCGCAAGGAGTGGATAGAGAAGCCCTTGGTACGCTTTCTTGCCAATCTGCTGTTAGGGAACTAATTATTATCGTATGCTGCCAGTACAGAAACCCAAGCCCCAGCCCCCTCAGACGCTCGACGAGATCCGTGAGCGTAAGGATCAGTTATTGGAGGAACTGAATGCCGACAATAGTGAGTTCGGCAAGAAATGGCACCAGCTGTTCGTTTCCAAGGAGTCCAGCAGCAAGGCGGAGTTCGTTACCGGACTGATTGCCAATAGTATTACCGCCATTGATGCTTTCTTGGTTGTCAGAAAGCTTATCAAGAATTACGGAGGTCTCTTTGGTTTCAAGAAGAAGTCAAAGAGATAGATTCACTTTTACCATTCTGCCCTCAAGCGATGAAGCATGGTCGTGCTCTCACCGCAGGAACCTGTGTGCTGGATATGGACTCCTCCAAAGGGATTGTGAGCCACACGGGCTTTCAAATGCACTTGATGAGGCAGGCCTGACTCAGCAGGCTGAGGTGTCTGTGTCTCAACATGAGCAGTGAGTTGACCGCTGGCGTAGTTGAGGCTGATGGTACAGCCGGTGCGATAACAGGTAGATGATATCGGTTCTGTAAGGGGTGTGACGATTCCGTTTTTATATTCCACCAACAGGAAGTCCACCGCCTTGGCATGCTTCACGGTGCGGATAATACGCAGACCGTAGCCCGTCAATGTGCGGGTATCGAACTTCAGGCAGACATCCATATACTGTCCCGTGGCAGAACCGAAGCCTTGTCCGGCTGTCTTAGTGGGATCAACATGCAGTTCCAATGACATGTTATCATAGGTACGTTTGAGCGGTGTGTACATTAACCTGGCTCCCCGCTGTGCCTGCAGCAGTCCTTTTCCTACAGCCCCGTTATAGCCCTCACCATATTCCCACATCGGTTTCGTTGGATTGAACTTCCACTCGAATTCCTGTGTGTCAAGAGGTTTGTAGCCATCAACCGTCCAATAGCCTTCAATAACCTGTGGTTGCCATTGACATGGGAAGTCAGAGAAATCGGTATCTATATAAGAAAGAGGTGTAAGTTTCTGTTTTACTTTACAATTCGCTGTGATGGAAGGACCATCATCACTGCGATTAGACTTCGGTTCCATGCTGGCACTGATGGTATGGCCGTTATCTGCCGCTGTCAGCTGATAGCTGCGCTGCGGATTGTCATGAGTGGTACTGACGGCAATACCGTCACGGAACCAAGTGATGCGTGACTCATCACGTCGTCCCTGAAGGTCGAGCGAATAGTCAAGGATCGCCTTTCCCTGTTCTATTTTAATCTGGGGGGCTTTTAGAAAGACAGGAGGAGGCAACTGAGATGGATTGACTGTCACCTGACATACAGCCACACCGCTTATGGTATAGGCCGTAACCGGGAAACTGACAGGTTCTTCAATATCATCACAGGCGATGCTCACCCATACGGAGTCACCAGTCATATCGCTCAACGTGGCAATCGGTTGACAATGCCAAACAACCTTGTTGCCATTGCTCTTGACAGAAAGAAAGAGTGGTTCGCCGCCAACCTGCATCTCGGCTTCATGACGATTGATGGCGAGATAGGGCGGTTGCGTCATGTCCATCTCCACAGTGTCCATCACGATGGTGTTTTCTTGTTGTCTGCAACCTATCAGGTAAGGCTTGCCATTGAGAGTGAAATTCTTCTGATAACAACGGAGCCAGGGTTGCGGATAGGCCGTCCAACCAATGTAGATGCTGTCTGAGGGAGCATGGTAGCGGCAATCGACGAGGGTCACTGGGCCTCCCTGCTTACAGAAATACATCTCACGGTTTCCGCCCATCACATTGAAGTCGCAGTCGATGAACATCGCTCCACGTCCGAAGGTGCTCCAGAAGGGCTTTTGTCCATAGAGATTTATCTCACAGTGGCGATAGAGGGCGGTGCCATTCAGCGCATCGTCTGTACACTCGAAATGACAGCTGTCATAGATACTTTCTTTGGCTCCATTCAGCGGGTTCAGGTTCAACCGACTGATAAACCTCACTTTCCTTGCATAAAGGCTGCGTCCGTGCACATAGCCGACATGAGCTTGGGTGATGGCATCGCTACGCTTCTTGCGACTGAGCGACGGATTGCGGGGATAATCCAAGTCTACGTTACAATAGTTTCCTAAGGTCATATTCTCCACCGTCAACTCATCTACATGCAGGTCGAACATGGTGAAGTTCCCAACGGCTCCCTGCATCTGTCCTCGTTGCGATGCCAATACCACGTCTTCTGGTTTCTCGCCCAGTCCTACAAACGTCAGTTTCTTGCCATGAATGACGATGCCAAAGGGTTCGCGTCCGTTCTCCCCTTTTACTATTTCAGGTGTATCAGGGTTATCCACCCAGTAGACCCAAGGGCGGATATACAATGTAGCAGTGTCCTTGAAATGTCTGACTGCCTCACGAAAGTCATTATACACATACTGCCGTGAACGTACTTCTTCATCTGTCAGAGAACCGTCAAGTAGCAGGTGATACTCGTCAAGGACCATACCCCACGAAGGACTTTGCAATATCAGCAGCAGGAAAGTAATAAGTAGTTTAGTTATTGGTTTCATTATATCGACAGTTTAGTTTTATATCATAATGATTTGTCCATCGTATGCCATCTGGATATCCGATGGTAAAGAGGCATTGACCTCCGCATGTCGTCCGATGTCGTGGCTGGAATGGATGAGCCATGTCTGACGGGCTCCTACCCTACGGGCAAATGCCACCGCTTCGTCCAAGGTCTGATGGGAATGGTGAGGTTTCTGACGCAAAGCATTGACTATCAGGGTATCAATGCCTTGCAGATAGTCGAATTCTCCCTCGTCAATGGTCTTCATATCAGTGATATAGGCAAGAGGACCTATCCGATAGCCAAGAATGGGCAGGTCATGATGCATCACCTCAATGGGCATGATGTCAAGGTCTCCAATAGTAAAAGACTCATGTTTGTGAATCTCATGCAACTGGATGGCTGGTACACCTGGATAACGATGTTCCGCAAAACAATAGGGCAACATCTGAAGCATACCCTGACGGGCTATAGGGTCGGCATAGACATTGATTTCACCGAACTGGCAATAGGGACGGATGTCGTCCATACCTCCCATATGGTCGTAATGGGCATGGGTAATCAGGATACCGTCAATCTTACGGAAAAGCTGTGACATGATTTGTTGACGGAAATCTGGTCCACTGTCAATCAAAAGGCGAGTGGTTTCCGTCTCTATCAGGACAGAGCAACGCAACCGCTTGTCATGTGGATCCGTACTGCTACAGGTATAGCATTGGCAACCGATGGTCGGTACGCCACACGATGTTCCCGTTCCTAAGAATGTCAGTTTCATATAATGTTCACCTCAGGATAGATATCAATATCGAACTTCTCCTTGACATCACGTTGGATAGTCTCACACAAGGCGACGATTTCCTTCCCCGTAGCCCCACCTCGATTGACCAGCACCAATGCCTGTTTGTCGTGAACGCCAGCTTGTCCCATTGACTTACCTTTCCATCCGCATTGGTCTATCATCCATCCAGCAGGAATCTTCTCATGGTCGGCATCAACGGTATAATGGGGCATCCCCTCATACTGTGCCGCCAACTGTTCATACTTTGCTCTTGGCACGATGGGATTCATAAAGAAACTTCCTGCATTACCCATTACTTTCGGATCTGGAAGCTTGGCATTACGGATGTCGATGATCACCTCTCGCAGTTGTCGTGCCGTAGGATTCCCTATTCCCCTCCGTTCCAGTTCCGCACGGATGTTCCCGTAATCAAGATGGGGCTCGAAAGCTTGTTGAAGCAGGTAGGTAACATGCGTTATAAGATAGCGGTTTTTCCATTCGTGCTTGAAGCGGCTCTGACGATAAGCATAACCACACTCACTGTTCTGGAAAATACGGATATCACCTGTCGCTATCTCCACAGCCTCCACCTCCGTAATGAGGTCTTTTACCTCTGCGCCATATGCTCCAATGTTCTGAACGGCACTTGCCCCCACATCACCAGGTATCAATGAAAGGTTCTCTGCTCCATATAGCTGATGGTCGACACAATAAGCCACCACATCGTCCCAGACCTCTCCACTGCCACAGGTTAGTTGAGGGTAGAGAGTGGAGAGTGAAGAATTAATACCCTTAATGGCAGAGCGCACCACGATACCATCATAGTCCTGAGTTAATAAAAGATTACTGCCACCACCTATTATCATATAGGGTAAGTCAGCATCACGCAGGATGGCAGCCACTTGTTGTGCTTCCTTGATATCAGTATATTCCAGATATCGACGGCATTTCGCCTCAATGCCGAAGGTGTTATGTGATAACAGGGAATAGTTTTGTATGTCCTTCATCGTCAAGTCGCCAATTTCTCCAGTTTCCACTTACCGCCCTCATGTTTGAAAGTCATCTCCATCTCCATTCCGTTGGCAATACCACGAAGGACGAAGATTTTACGTCCAGTCTCTTTCTGGGGCTGTCCATACACAATGTTATAAATCATACCAGAAGGCAGGTCTGGAGCAAATGCCTCCCACGTATCAGGAGTAATGACACCTTCCATCTGTGCAAAGTCGTCATCAGGATCAGGACCGATAAACTTCACATTCTCCATCAGATGTTTCGACTGAAACTCTAAACTGGAAGCAAACTGTTCGTAGAAATAGAGGAATGAGGAATTATGTGACTCACTCATCGGCATATGGACAATTTCCTGAAGCATCCATACACCATTGACACGGTCAAAGACAAACTGCTTGACCGTCTTTGCATCGAAATAGATTTTCTCTACTACTGCATGTTGGATGTTGGTTTCCTTCACATGCTCCATCTCCTTCTCACTGTCAAACAACAACGTATAGAAGTCTTGGTTCATGAAGAAATACTCCATCTGCCATTGTCCTTTCTTGATGTAGCTGACTTCTTCGCCACGCTGAATCTTCAAAGGGAACTTGATACGGGAGGCCTGTAGGGTGCGATTGGCTGCAAAATTGAAAATAAAATCATCGAAAAGTTCGTCAGCTGCCTTCGGCATTGGCGTTTCGTCTGTTGACTCCACCTCTTTTACTATCATAGAAGTAGTGTCCGCCGTCTGTATGGAATCGGTAGAATCCGCAGCCTCGTTGTTATTACTTTTATTGCCCTGACAGGCGGAAAACAACATACCTGCTACATAAAACGCCACCCAAATTCGTTTCATCCTTCACTTACTGATGGTCTATTACTCTCAAATTTGATGCAAAGGTACAAATAATTCTTAATTCATAATTCATAATTGATAATTATTTTGTAATTTTGCACGCAAATTTTATTTATACAAAGAATATGATACTTGATAAGATAGACGAACTGCTGAAAGAAGTGCAGACGTTGAGTGCCCAAAATGCTGAGGAAGTGGAACAGTTACGACTCAAATACCTCAGTAAGAAAGGTGAGATTACGGCGTTGATGAATGATTTCCGCAACGTAGCTGCCGACCAGAAGAAAACTGTCGGTATGAAAATCAACGAACTGAAGACACTGGCAACAGAACGTATCAACCAACTGCGTGAGGAATGCCAGACACAGGAGAACGATGGTGAAGCCATTGACCTGACTCGTACACCCTACCCTGTCCAGTTGGGTACCCGGCATCCGCTGACCATTGTCACCAACGAGATTATCGACATCTTCTCACGCATGGGTTTTGTCCTTGCTGACGGTCCTGAAGTGGAAGACGACCTGCACGTGTTCACCAAGATGAACTTCGCTGCCGACCACCCTGCCCGTGACATGCAGGACACCTTCTTTGTCAGTCAGCATCCCAATGATGTGACAAAGAATATTTTGCTACGCAGCCATACCTCCAGTGTTCAGGCCCGTGTGATGGAGAACATGCATACAGAGGATGGCAAGCTGACTGCTCCTATCCGTGTCATCTGCCCGGGTCGTGTCTATCGTAACGAGGCTATCACAGCACGTGCCCATTGTTTCTTCCATCAAGTAGAAGGACTCTATATCGACAAGAACGTATCGTTTACCGATCTTAAGCAAGTGCTGTTGTCATTTGCCCGTGAGATGTTCGGCCCAGATACACAGATTCGCTTGCGCCCCTCTTATTTCCCATTTACAGAGCCCAGTGCTGAGATGGATATCTCTTGCTTCATCTGTGGTGGCGAGGGTTGCGGTTTCTGTAAGCATACCGGATGGGTGGAAATCTTAGGATGCGGTATGGTAGATCCAAACGTATTGGAACAGTGCGGTATCGATTCCAGCATCTATAGCGGTTATGCCTTCGGTATGGGTGTAGAGCGTATCACCAATTTGAAATACAGAGTGAGCGACCTGCGTATGTTCTCTGAGAACGACGTTCGCTTCCTGAAAGAATTTGAATCAGCCAACTAAGTATTGGCTCTGGATAAACTTCAACTCGGCTTCGAGCATCGCCAGTTTCGGCATCTCGAAGCCGACTTTTTTTCTGTTCATTTTTCGCTTTTCACTTTTTTTTCGTACCTTTGCAGCAATATGAAAAAAGGACTGGTATTAGAAGGCGGAGCCATGCGCGGACTATGGACGGCAGGGGTGACGGATGTGATGATGGAGCATGGCATCTGGCCTGACGGACTAATTGGAGTGTCGGCAGGTGCTGCGTTTGGCTGTAACTACAAGTCGCGCCAGATAGGTCGCGCCATCCGATATAACACCCGTTTTGCCAAGGATTCGCGGTATAGCGGAATGAAGTCGCTACTGCTGAGCGGCGATTACTTCAACGCGAAGTTCGGCTATCACGTGGTACCCTACAAATATGACATCTTTGACATCAAGGCCTTTGAAGAGAATCCCCTGGAGTTCATCATTGTATGCACGGACGTGACGACGGGAGAGGCTGTGTATCACAAAATGGATCATGTAGACTATGATGAGCTGGAATGGCTCAGAGCCTCTGCGTCGATGCCATTGGCGTCGAAGGTGGTGAAGGTACAGGGGCACAAGCTACTGGACGGAGGCGTGAGCGACTCGATTCCCCTGCAGTATTTCGAGAGCATCGGATACAAGCGTAATGTGGTGATACTGACACAGCCTCTAGGGTATCAGAAAGAGCACAACCGGCTAATGCCCCTGATGCGCGCAGCGTTGTGGAAATACCCACACTTCCTGAAAGCTCTGGACGAACGGCACCAGATGTACAACTATCAGTTGGAATATGTGGCAAATGCGGAGCGATTGGGCCGCTGTCTGGTGATTCGTCCGGACGAAAAGATACCCATTGGCCACATCTCGCACGACCCAGAACAGATGCGAAAGGTCTATATGATGGGACGTAAGACAGGCGAACAATATATTGAAAGAATAAAAGCATTTTACGAGATATGAGAATAGACATCATCACCGTATTGCCCGAAATGCTGGAGGGCTTTGTACACGAATCGATACTGGCACGTGCCGAGAAGAAAGGACTGGCAGAAATCCGCCTGCACAACCTGCGCGACTACACGCTGGACAAATGGCGCAGAGTGGACGACTACCCCTATGGCGGCTCTGCCGGTATGGTAATGCAGTGTGAACCCATTGACCGTTGTATCACGGCATTGAAGGCGGAGCGTGACTATGACGAGGTGATCTTCACATCGCCTGACGGCGAACGCTTTGACCAGCACATGGCAAACGAACTGTCACTCAAAGGCAATCTCATTATCCTTGCAGGACATTACAAAGGGATTGATCAGCGCGTGCGTGACCATCTGATTACGAAGGAGATATCGATTGGTGACTTCGTATTGACGGGTGGTGAACTGGTGGCCGCCATGATTGCCGATGCCATTGTGCGTGTGGTGCCTGGCGTGATTGGTGATGAGCAAAGCGCTCTCTCCGACTGTTTCCAAGATGACCTGCTAGCAGCACCTATCTATACTCGTCCTGCCGACTATAAGGGTTGGAAGGTGCCCGAAATCCTGCTGAGCGGTAACGAGGCGAAAGTAAGGGAGTGGGAATTGGAACAGGCGATGGAACGCACTAGGAAATTGAGACCCGACCTTTTGAAAGACTGACATATTCAATACTATTAATAACTTCAAACTATGTTTACAAAAGAAACTTACATACAGCGTCGTGCTGAGCTGAAAAAGCTGGTAGGCGAAGGCATAATTGTGCTCTTCGGAAACAATGATGCACCTTGTAATTACCCAGCCAACTGCTACGCGCCCATGCGTCAGGATTCATCATTTCTGTACTACTTCGGTCAGCATCGTGACGGATTGGTTGGCGTGATTGACATCGACAACGATGAGGAGATGTTGTTTGGCGATGACATTGACGTAGAGGATATTGTTTGGATGGGCTTTACACCATCGGTGGCAGATTTGGCTGCCGAAGTTGGTGTAAGCAAAACCGCCCCGATGGCAGAACTTACCTCTTACATCAAACATCAGACATCAAAAATTCACTTCCTGCCGCCCTACCGCTTCGATACGAAGATTCAGATTATGGATCTGTTTGGCATCCATCCATCGCAGCAGAAGGAGAAAGCATCACTCTCGCTCATCAAGGCAGTCGTAAAGATGCGTGCCACGAAGAGTGCAGAGGAAATTGCCTATATCGAGGCTGCCTGCGACGTGGGCTATGTGATGCACACCACAGCACAACTGCTGATTAAGCCTGATGTCACAGAACGGTTCGTTGCCGGACAGGTCGACGGCATTGCCCGTAGTCTGGCTCAGGGTAACAGTTTTGCAACGATCTTTTCGCAGCACGGCGAAATCATGCACGGCAATCCCTCTGATGCGAAGTTGGAGGACGGACGACTGGTGCTCTGCGATGCAGGCTGTGAACTAAACGACTACTGCTCAGACCACACCCGTACGATGCCCGTCAATGGAAAGTTCACACAGCGTCAGCTGGAGATATACAGCATCGTGGAAGCCTGTCATGATTATGTTTTGGAAGTAGCTAAACCTGGAGTCAAATATATGGATGTCCACTTTGCCGTTTGTCGCATGATGACAGACCGCTTGAAGGTGCTGGGACTGATGAAGGGCGATACCGAAGAAGCCGTAAGGGCTGGCGCTCATGCCATGTTCCTGCCTCATGGCTTAGGACACATGATGGGTATGGACGTACACGACATGGAGGGGCTGGGACAGATCTACGTGGGCTTCGACGAGGAGACCCGTCCGAACCTGGAGCAGTTTGGTACCAATTGTCTGCGTATGGGTCGTAAGTTGGAAGAGGGCTTTGTCGTTACCGACGAGCCAGGCATCTACTTCATCCCTGCCCTCATCGACGAATGGAAAGCAAGCGGACATTGCAAGGAATTCCTGAACTTCGACAAGCTGGAAACTTACAAGGACTTCGGAGGCATCCGCATTGAGGACGACGTGCTAATTACAAAGGACGGTTGTCGCTTCCTCGGCTCGAAGCGCATCCCATATCACCCAAAAGACGTTGAGGACTTCATGGCAAGGTAATCATTGCTTCTTGGTCTTTATCAGCTGATACACCAGCCAACCGAGACCGATAAGCCCTATTAACACCACGATGAGATGACGGGTGCTATAATCGGCATAGAAACGAATATAGAAGAAGAACACGTCTACCACATATAGAACGACTGCTGTCGCAATTGTAACGCCTGCAACAAGGAGCACCTCGCGCATGCTGGGCCGATATTCCTTATTCTTGAGATAGGATACAATGGTATAGATGATGAACGACAATGGTGACAAAGCACAAATGGAAAGAATGTATACCCACATTTGCCGACGTTCTTGTTCTTGCTGAATAATGCGGTCCATCTCCTGGTTCATGTGCTCATATGTCTGATAGCTCTCCGAAAGATTCCCTAGGGAGTCTGTATGCAGTTGCTTGATAAGCTCCTCTTGATATCTCTCCGAAGACCACGGTTCCTGAGCATAGACAAAAGTCAGGATAGCACCTGCCATCAGCAATACTGCGATGAGAAAGACAATCAACGATGTGCGCTGACTATACTTTCCTGTATAGGGTTTCCTTTTCCAGTCGTTCCACATCATATCGCGGTGAACGGGATCAGTAATCCACTGAGAAGATTCGTTCATCATCTGTTGATCTCTCAACTGTTGTTCCTCCATCTGAGCTTGTATCATGTCGTCCATAGAGAGCATTATTTAACCGTTATGCCCCGTGCCTCCATCTGCTTCTTGCGATGGGCAAGGCGAGCACGAGTCATCTTGCGCATCTTTTCCTCCTCGCTGTCATTGGGATCAATTCTCACCTCCACAGTGCCAGAATAGCCACTGTCGTCTTTATAGGTAGAGGTGACGGTACTCGACTGTTCTTCCTTCACCTTACCGGTACCTCCGCAAACATGGCATTGCCACTTATTCACTTTGTCGCCATTGCACTGGTTACAAACATATCTGCCTGCGCCCTCACATTTCCAGCATACCTTCGTCTTTGTACCCTTGCATTCCACACATTCTGGCGTGCCCTTGCCATCACACCATTGGCACTCGCGCCAATTATCCTTGACTTGCGTTCCTCCCCTGCCGTTGCAATGGGCGCAGACCACCTCGCCTGAACCCTGACACATATTGCAGCGCACCATCTTCTTGCCCAAGCAGAAGTCGCACTCACGCCAACCTTCTCCACTACAGAACGCACAAGTACGCTCTTCCAGTCCTGAGCCATGACAGTTTTTACACTCTGTTTGTGCCGTTGCGTACAGCGAACCTATCGCCATCGCCATACAGATAAACAGTATTCGTTTCATAAACATAAGTTATTTAGGTTACCATGTTTCATCTATTTCTTTCAAGGCATCACGCGCATCCTTGAAACCTTTACGCGCTGATTTCTGCCACCATTTGACAGCCTCTTTATAACTGCGTCCTACACCTTCACCATACCAATAGCAATTCCCCAGATGATACATTCCAGCACTTAGTTCTTTTTGTTCTCCTAAAATTTTCCACAACCGGAAAGCCTCATCGGGGTTCTTGGGTATTTCTTTACCTTTATACATATCAAATGTCCCTACTCTTTCAGAAGAGTAGAGTGACGCCAAGTTAAATAATGCAGACGTGTTGCCTAAATCTGCGGCTTTACTCCACCACTTAATAGTCTCGTCCAGATTCTTAGCAACAACTATTCCTGAATCGTAGCAAAGTCCGACTTCAAACATGGCACGAGCATCGCCGGCTTGTGCTTTTTTCAGATTATCACGGAACTCTTTATTTAAATATTCTATCTCCTCATCCCATTCTGTTTGTGCCTGTACGGTTACACATGCAAAACACATCATTATAAATAATATACGTTTCATAATCGTATAGTTTTATAGGTTATTTTGCTTGAGTCTTCTCACATTTCTTTGCGCATTCCACCTTAACATACTCCACCTGTACATCGTCCTTTCCACTAATCTCTGGTTTGCAACCCTCAGCCAGAATGATCTTCTTCAGCCATGAAGCATTGCCGACATGGAGTTTTTCGAGTTTCGGCAGGTTTCGCAGGTCAATTACCTCCACAGGTGTGGTACCTATTCCGAGAGCGGTGAGGTTAGGGAAATACATCAGGAAGTCGTAGTTGTCGATGACATTGCTGCGACCACCTCTTTCAAGAGACAGGAATGTAGCCTTCTTGGCCTCACAGCAATCTACGATGCCGTCGCCGTTAGTGTCGATATCCTTGAAGCACTGTGAGAAAATATTTTTGTCTTCTATCTTGACAACAGTAACTTTCTCTTTTTTCTCCGCCTTGCAGCACTCCTTCTTCTCTTTATTACAACACTTCTGTTCCTGTGCCTGTGTAACACCAATAGCCACAAAAGCTATAGCCAATGATATAATGAATCTTTTCATAATTATTTGATTACTTGAGTTTTTCTAAATCCTGCCTGCAGCAATACACTCTGGGCAACGCCATGTCTTGATGCCAGTACCGCTACAATGCCAACAACTTCCTTCACCATTGCCATTGCAGCGACTGCACTGCAGATAGCCACGATGATTCTTGCATGCCTCGCAGCGGAAGGTTTTCTGTCCGCCGCAGTTATAACAGGTCTGGTCGCCTCTCATACCTGTACCATCACAGGCGTAACACTTCAGTTCACCTGAGCCTTGACAATGGTAGCAATCTACCACACCTCTGCCTAAACAGTCCTCACAACGCCAACTGCCTTTTCCATTACAGGGAAGACAAGTCTCATGGATAACACCAGTATCACTACATCTACTACATGTCTGTGCTTGTGCAGTAAAAACTACTGTCACTAAAAAAGCCAATGATAAAAAAATTCGTTTCATAGCTGTATGGTTTTTAGTTGTTTCTTTGATTAGTCATTTGTATGGATGGAACCTGTTCCAAAGCAACGCGTGCAAAGCACGGCACCCTTGCCGTCGCAAGTACGACACTCGTTGTAACCTGTACCTTCACAGATACCACAGGTATAGGTGTTTCCCTGGAAAGTCACCAGACCAGAGCCACCACACTTAGCACAAGTATAGCGAGGATTGCCATTACATGTCGGACAGCTCAGCTTGCCACTGCCACTACACTTGTCACAGGTACGCTCACCCATTACGGTGAAACTCATAGCAACTGCTGCTATCGCAACAATAGCCAATGAAAAAATGAATCTTCTCATATTCGTAAAATTTATCGTTTAACTTTTTAATATTCACTATTTATAAATCACTTTTGCCGGCTCGCCCTTATAGGCTACAGGATACTTGATTTCAGGCTTACATCCCTTGGCAAGGATAATCGTCTTCAGCATACGAGAGTCAGAGAGGTCGATTTCCTTGAGTTTCGGACAGCAACTCAGGTCGATGGTCTCCACATAGTTCAAGCCTGCATGGAAATACTCCAGGTTAGGGAAATATTTCAAGTCCTCATACGACTTGATATTACGGATGAAACTCTTATAGCTCATCAGCGACAGACGGGTAGCAGCCTTTGCCTCTTCCTCGGTAATCATGTTGTCCTTGTCAACATTCAAACGCTTGTCGCGCAGACAGAACTCCTTGAAACCTTCATCCTCAAATACTATTCCTGATGGCAATTCCTTCACCTCAATAGTAAAATAGTTGTTTTTCAAGTCCTCTAAACCATACTTACAAGGGACCTCCAATTTACCGTTATGCCAGATGCCATAATTGCCGTACTCTTTGCTGACAATATATAATACTTCACCGTCCTGTTCTATTTTCTCGCAGTAGCTGTACTCATCCAACAGTTTACGGATAGTGTCGTCCTCAACATAGTATTCCATATCTACGCGTACAACATCCTGCGGATAGAAAATCTCCGGCTGACAGTTTTGAGCAAGGATAATCTTCTTAATCCACAACGCATTCTGGAGGCCAAGCTTTTCAAGTTTCACCTGGTAGTGCAGATCTATCTCCTCCAATGTTGTATTACCTACAGAGAGTGCCACCAGATTCGGGAAATACTTCAGGAAGTCATAATTCTCAATGATATTCATTCTACCACCTTTATCCAGTCCGAGTATTGTTGCCGCTGCAGCTTCTGCATAGGTAACAATACCATCATTGTTAGTATCACACGTAGTAAAGCATTGTGAAAACATATTCCCCTCCTCAATCTTGATAAAAGTGTCTGTGTTCTGCGCATTTGCCGCCATCATATTCGTGATTGCCAGCATACAAATGATTGTTCTTTTCATAATGATGATTGTTGGTTATACTATTTATGCTGCAAATATACATATTCTATTTCTATTTTCAAAGGTATTTTCCCTATAAAAAGAGGGGAAATCCCTAAAAACTTGCTAAAATAATTGGAAACCACAAAATAAGTATGTAACTTTGCACCTACAATAAATATTATTTAACCATTATATGAAGAAACTAATGACACTCGCCCTACTTGCATTCATTGCAGTAGGTGCACAGGCAGAGGAGAAGAAAGACTCTGCCAACAAGAACAAACCCGTTTTCACGGTGATTAAGGAGAATTCCATCACCTCGATCAAGGACCAGAACCGCAGTGGTACGTGCTGGGACTACTCTACCCTCTCATTCTTCGAGGCAGAGATTCTGAAGGCAACAGGTAAGAAGTATACTCTCTGTGAGGCTTTCGTAGCCAACAAGACCTATATGGAGCGTGCTATCCAGGTGGTTCGCTATCACGGCGACTGTCAGTTTGCACAGGGTGGAAGTGCAGAAGATGTGCTCTCTACGCTGAAGAATCACGGCATCTGCCCCATTGACGCTATGCCTTTCCCAGGCTCACTCTACGGTGACTCACTGAACAACTTCAACGAGTTCTTCAGAGTGTTGTCTCCTTACGTAGAAGCAGTAGCCAAGAGCGATGCCAAGAAGCTCAGCAAAGCCTGGAAGACTGGTATGCAGGGTATTCTCGACGCTTATCTGGGCAAGTGCCCTGAGAAGTTCACCTACGAGGGCAAGGAATATACCCCGAAGAGCTTTATGGCCTCTCTGGGCATCAATCTCGACGACTATGTAAGCATCACCAGCTATACCCACCATCCTTTCTACACCGCCTTTGCCGTAGAGGTGCAGGACAACTGGCGCTTCCCTCTCTCATACAACGTGCCGATGGACGAGATGATGCAGATTATCGACAACGCCATTGACAAGGGCTACACCGTAGCTTGGGGCGGTGACGTGAGCGAGCCTGGATTTACCCGCAAGGGCTTGGCTTATGCCGTAGACGACAAGAAAACACAGAGCCTGCAGGGCAGTGATATGGCCAAATGGCTGAAGATGACCGCTACCAAGAAGCGCGACATCATTGACTCACTGGGTTGCAACGTGCCTGAAATCGTTCCTACCCAGGAGATGCGCCAGGAGCGTTTCGACAACTGGGAGCTGACCGATGATCACGGCATGCATATCTTTGGTGTTGCCAAGGACCAGAACGGCAAGAAGTATTATATGGTACAGAACTCATGGGGTGAAACTGGCGACTACAAAGGAATCTGGTATATGACCAAGGCCTTTATCGCTGCCAATACCATGGACTTCCTGATCAACAAGAACGCCATCCCCAAGGAAATCCGCAAGAAACTCGGAATCTAACATTCCTCCCAATAATAACAGAAGCCCTTCGTTTGTGACGAGGGGCTTCTTTTGTATAGGGTTCAGATACAGAAAGAGGAAAATTGGGAAAGTGAAAAATACAAATTCTGTTAAATTTACAAGAGTATCTATTCTTTATTTGGTTTTTCTTCGTAACTTTACACCGCATATGTGCCTATCGTTGGCTGATGCACCCTGAGACGATAAGAATAAAAACAAAATTATAAATGCACTATCAATGGAATTACGAACCACCTACACCAGAAAGACGACAAGCGGCTAAGGAGCTGGCGGAGAAGATTGGAATGAGTCCAATCGTCGCCGACCTGCTCATCCAGCGCGGCATCAAGACGGAGTCAGCAGCCAAGCGGTTCTTCAGACCGATGATGAACGAGCTGATCGACCCGTTCCTGATGAACGACATGGACGTAGCGGTAGACCGCCTGAACGATGCCATGGGACGCAAAGAGCGTATAATGGTGTATGGCGACTACGACGTCGACGGGTGTACTGCGGTGGCACTGGTGTACAAGTTTCTGCAGCAGTTCTATTCAAACATCGACTACTATATCCCCAACCGTGAAGAGGAAGGATATGGAGTCAGCATCAAGGGAATAGACTATGCGAAGGAAACAGGTGTTAAACTGATTATCGTTCTCGACTGTGGCATCAAAGCCATCGACGAGATTGCTTACGCAAAGGAACAAGGTATCGACTTCATCATCTGCGACCATCATGTCCCTGATGAGGTGATGCCTCCTGCCGTGGCTATCCTGAATCCCAAACGGGAAGACTCTACTTACCCCTTCAAGGACCTCTGCGGATGTGGCGTAGGCTTTAAGTTGATGCAGGCGTTTGCCAAGAACAACGGCATCCCCTTCTCACGGCTCATCCCCCTACTCGACCTCTGTGCTGTCAGCATTGCTGCCGACCTGGTACCTGTAACGGGCGAGAACCGTATCCTTGCCTTCCATGGTCTGAAACAGTTGAACATCAGTCCGTCGATTGGTCTGAAGGCAATTATTGAAATCTGCGGACTGACGGGACGTGAGCTCACCATGAGCGACATTGTCTTCCGCATCGGTCCGCGCATCAATGCCAGCGGACGAATGCAGAACGGTAAGGAGGCGGTCGAACTGTTGGTGGAGCGAGACTTACAGAAAGCCTTGACGGAAGCCAATCGTATCAACGAGTATAACGAACAGCGCAAGGACGTCGACAAGGAGATGACGAAGGAGGCTAACGAGATTGTGGCACGCCTGGAGAGTCAGCGCCACCTGCAGGCTATCGTGCTCTATGACGAGGGATGGAAGAAAGGCGTGGTAGGCATCGTCGCCTCCCGTCTGACGGAACTCTACTTCCGCCCCACCGTCGTCCTGACCATCATCGACGGCATCGCCTCCGGTTCGGCACGCTCCGTAGCCGGCTTCGACATCTACGATGCCATTAAGAGCTGTCGCGACCTCTTGGAGAACTTCGGCGGTCATACCTATGCCGTCGGCCTGACCCTCCGTCAGGAGAATATCCCAGAGTTCCGCCGCCGCTTTCAGGAATACGTCAACAGACATATCCTGCCGGAGCAGACGCTGCCGACGCTCGATATCGACGAGGAAGTGGACTTCAAGGATGTCTCCAAGCGACTGCATAACGAACTGCGCCGCCTGGCACCTCACGGACCTAACAACCCCAAGCCGCTGTTTATGACGCGCCATGTCTATGACTACGGTACCTCGAAGGTGGTGGGAAAGCATCAGGAGCATATCAAGCTGGAACTCGTCGACTCCAAGTCGGCCGTCGTGATGAATGGTATCGCCTTCGGACAGAGTGCCGAGGCCCACTATATCAAGTCGAAGCATTCGTTCGATATCGTCTATACCATCGAGGAGAATACCTACAAACGAGGCGAGGTACAGTTGCAGATTGAGGATATCAGACCATCGGAGGAATAATTGAAAATTGAAAGTTGGAAGTTGAAAATTATCAATTAATCCTAAAGAAGTACTGGGGCTACGATGACTTCCGTGGCATCCAGCGGGAAATCATCGAGTCGATAGGCAGCGGTCACGACACGCTGGGACTGATGCCTACTGGTGGCGGCAAGTCTTTGACATTCCAAGTACCAGCCCTCGCCATGGAGGGTGTCTGCATCGTCATCACGCCCCTCATCGCCCTGATGAAAGACCAGGTGCACCACCTGCGCCAACTGGGCATCATGGCGGCAGCCATCTATAGCGGGATGCAGCGCGACAATATCCTGCGCATCCTGGAGAACTGTATCCTCGGCAACACCAAGCTGCTCTATGTCTCACCCGAACGTCTGGGCAGCGAACTCTTCCAGACGAAGCTGCGCCACATGCAGGTGAGCTTTATCACCGTCGACGAGGCCCATTGTATCTCGCAATGGGGCTACGACTTCCGACCCTCCTATCTTGAGATTGCTAATATCCGCCACATCTGTCCCGATGCCCCCGTCCTTGCCCTCACAGCAACAGCAACTCCACGTGTTGTCGAGGATATCTGCGAGAAATTAAGAGGTGAGAAATTAGAGGAGAGAGGTGATAACTTCCACGTTTTCCGCATGTCCTTCGAGCGCAAGAACCTTGCCTACCTCGTCCAGCATGCCATGGACAAGCGCACGGAACTCATCCAGCTCTTAAACGGCGAGAAAGGGGCCGCCATCGTCTATGTGCGCAGCCGCCGTCATGCCCGTGAGGTAGCGGAACTGTTGTCCGACGCAGGACTGAGTGCCACCTACTATCATGCAGGACTGGAACATGCGGAGAAGGATAAACGGCAACGCGACTGGCAGCACGACCGCACCCGCATCATGGTGGCTACGAATGCTTTCGGTATGGGCATCGACAAAGCCGACGTCCGCATCGTCGCCCACTTCGACCTCCCCGACTCCATCGAGGCGTATTTCCAGGAGGCTGGCCGTGCGGGGCGTGACGGACAACCTGCCCGCGCCATTCTTTTGTATAATCAAGCCGACGAGCCGAAACTCCGCAAGCGCATCAGCGACACCTTCCCCGAGAAGGACTACATCCGCAAGGTGTACGACCATCTTGCCTTTTACTATCAGATAGCCACAGGCGACGGCTATGGCGTGGCGCGTGAGTTCAACATCGACGATTTCTGCCGCAAGTTCAACCACTTCCCCATCCAGGTCCACTCGTCGCTACAGATTCTGCAGCGTGCCGGCTATATCGAATATACCGAAGAGCGTGACAACCAGGCTCGCGTAAAATTCCTGGTGGACCGTGACGACCTGTATCGCCTCCGCGGCGAGAACGCCAACGAAGAGAAAGTCATCATTGCCCTGTTGCGCAACTACGGCGGACTGTTTGCCGACTACGGCTTCATCGACGAGAGTGTCATCGCCCAGCAATGCGGCATGAAGCCCAACGAGGTGTACGACGTCCTCAAGGAACTCTCCCAGCAGCACGTCATCCATTTCATTCCCAGCAAACAGATTCCCTATATCCGCTATCTGCAGCGCCGCGAGGACAGCGAGCACATACAGCTGCCGCCAGCCATCTACGAGGAACGGCTCCGGCAGTATCAGGAGCGCATCGATGCCATGCTCCGCTATGCGAAGAGCAACGACAAATGCCGCAGCCGCCAGCTGCTGGAATACTTTGGCGAGACGGATACGAAGGACTGCGGACAATGTGACGTCTGCCTGTCAACCAACAAGCCTGACACCCAGGCCGCCCAAAACCAGATTCTCTCTTTATTGTCAGACAGGAAACAGCACCACATCACCGAACTCTTCCGCCTGCAACTGCCAAAGAAAGAGGTAGAGTCTGCCCTCTCCTACTTGTTGCAAGAGGAGTTTATCATGCAGAAAGACGGTTTCCTAATGATACCCTGATAAATCCGTCAGGATACAAAAAATCCGCCTCGCATGTATCACACGAAGCGGATTATCATTTCAAGATTTTATATCTGACTTCAGACATCAGCCATCAGACATCTTACATCTGACATCTTACATCTGACATCTTACATCAGCCATCTGTTAGTCCTCCTGGTTCTCAGGACGCAGCTTGCGAACGGTCTCACCAGCGCGCCACATCTCCTGATTGCGCATAGCCTCCAGTTCCTTCTCCAGTCCGGCACGATAGTCGGGCTTCGAGTTTGCGTCGATGGTAATCTGAGCCTCGTTACCCGTCTGAACAGAGTAGTACAGCCACTCCATCACGGGCTTGATAGCGTCGTGGAAACGGGGAGCCCAGTCCAGCGCACCGCGCTGAGCGGTCGTCGAACAGTTAGCATACATCCAGTCCATACCCTTTGCACCGAACAACGGGCCAAGGCTCTGAGTCAGCTCCTCAACGGTCTCGTTGAAAGCCTCAGAGGGAGTGTGTCCATGCTCGCGCAGCACCTCGTACTGAGCCAGCAGCAGTCCCTGGATAGCACCCATCAGACTTCCGCGCTCACCAGTCAGGTCAGAGGTAGCCTCACGCTGGAAAGTGGTCTCAAACAGATAACCGGCACCAATACCGATACCAAATGCCAGCGTCTTCTCCTTAGCCTTACCCGTAGCATCCTGATAGATGGCATACGAGCAGTTCAGACCGCGACCCTCGCAGAACATCGTGCGGAGGCTCGTACCAGAACCCTTAGGAGCCACCATGATGACGTCCACATCCTTCGGGGGAACCACACCTGTGCGGTCGCTCCAGTTGATAGCGAAGCCGTGAGAGTAGTACAGCGTCTTACCCGGCTTCAGATATTGCTTGATGGTGGGCCACTGCTGAATCTGACCAGCGTCGCTCAGAAGCATGCAGAGGATCGTACCCTTCTCGGCAGCCTCCTCGATAGAGAAGAGCGTCTTTCCAGGCACCCATCCGTCGGCCACAGCCTTGTCGTAGGTCTTGCCCTGACGCTGTCCAACGATGACGTTGAAGCCATTGTCCCTCAGGTTGCAAGCCTGACCAGGGCCCTGAACGCCATAGCCGATGACGGCGATTACCTCATCCTTCAATACTTCACGTGCTTTCTCCAAAGAGAACTCCTTGCTGGTGACAACAGTTTCAATCACGCCACCAAAATTCATTTCTGCCATAATAGCTTAAAATTTAAAATGTTATACATATCCCTTGCGCACTATGCCAGCCCTACCCGAGAGCCGGACGTTCGGTGCTCACCACCGTCTTCTTACTAGTCTGCTCAGCGCTTACGCGAAACGCCGACGAGGGGGTTAACTGAATAATTGCTTGCAAAACTGCGTGAACAGTTTCGCCATTTAGTTGGCAAAGGTACGAATAAGTGAGTAAAATACCAAATTTATTTTTGGAAATTTACTCGCAGACACATCATCGTCAGGTCGTCGTTAGGCTCGGCACCGTTGCGGTGGGTTTCCACTTCAGCCTTGAGCGCTTCGATGACCTGCTGGGCGGAGTCGAAGTGCGTATTGCGCAGGATGTCGAGCAGGCGGTCGTCGCCGAACTGCTCTTGCTGGCGGTTCTCGGCCTCGTTGAGTCCATCGGTATAGATGAACAGCGGACGGCCCTTGATCGAGTCTATCTCCTCACCCTCGTATTCCAGCCCTGGCCATAGTCCGATGGGTGCATTGGGAATCATCTTGAGGAATTCGCCATGATGCTCGCCACCACCAATGACGGGAGGATTATGTCCGGCATTGCAGAAGTCGAGATGACCCGTCGTGAGGTCAACCAATCCGAGCCAGAAGGTGACGAACATACCGTTCTCATTGTCGTCGCCACTGAGTGCATCATTGATACGGGTACAAATCTCTGCAGGCATCATGCCTTGCTTGGCCAGCGTCAGGAACAGTCGCGTGGCTTGCGCCATAAACAGCGAGGCAGGCACACCCTTGCCTGACACGTCGCCAACGGCAAAGTAGAGCTTGTCGTCCTGCAACAGATAGCCGTACAAGTCTCCACCAACCTCCTTGGCAGGGGTCATCGAGGCATACATATCCAGTCCCTCACGCTCTGGGAACAAACTCGGTACCATCGACATCTGGATGTCACGGGCAATGCGCAGTTCCGATTCTATGCGTTCCTGAGCGGCCTTCACTTTTGCAAGTCTGCGGGCGGCATGCAAGCGAAATAATATGAAGATGATGATAGCCAAAAGCACGACGGCACCAATGGCCAATATCAGGTACAGTTGTGTACGCTCAGCCTGCATCTTGTCGCGTTCCGCCTGCATCTTGTCGCGCTCGGCCTGCATCTTAAGCTCGTTTACCTCGTACTTCTTGTTCAGCTCGTTCAGCTGCTCGGCGTTGCTTTTTTCGTATACCGAGTCTCTGATGTCATCATGTTCTGTCAGTAATTCCAATGCTTCCTTAAAGCGGCCCAGGCCACTAAGCGCATGAATCTTCATCTCCATTGAATTCAGCATATTATTGACAATGCCATCCTTTACCGACATATCGTATGCCTTCTGGCCATAGCGCAAGGCAGCATGGTAGTCTTTCTGTGCGAAAGCCAACTGGCTTTGGGCCTGCAAAACATTGACATAACTAAGCATAAGACCGAGACTTGGGTAATTCACACAGTAGTATACAGCCGTGTCGAGAGCCGCCGAGGCTGCCTGATACTGTTCGTTATCCATCAGGTATTCTGCCGCACTGAGAGAATAAAGCACAGTCCCGTTTGCCCATGACTTGAAACTGACCGATTTCTCGCCTGTACGGTGGCGTTCGAGAATCGCTTTCCATTCCTTCAGGGCAGAGCCAAGTTCCTCATATCGCTTCATTCTACGTAGCGCATCCGTCAGAGTGTTGTATGGCAACATCATCGGAGCAAAATCCTTGGCATGATAATGGTCGATAGACTTACGTATATTACTGATTGCTTCTTCGTTGTTGCCACGACTGCCGTAACCATTACCGAGCACCTTGTAGGCCACATACAGTCCGTACTCACTGTCGCGCTTGAGTGCATCCTCCTGTATGCGCTGAGCCTCGGCCACTCCCTTATCGAACTCGTCATCCCAGACATATTCGTCGGCCAACAGTCCCCAGATGATGTAATAGCGCTCCAGCATATTGTGCTCCAGGCATGTCTTCAAGGCACCTGGCACGAACATTTCAAGCGAGTCCGTATAGCCCGCATTATAATAGTTGACGGCTTTTAAGTGCAGGCGGTAACAGGAGTCACCCCAGAACGCCGAGTCTATCGAGTCTATCGAGTCTCTCTGGTGTTGGCTGAGACTGTCGTTTGCTGTCTGCCCACCGGCCTTTCCGTTCTTACACGACGACACCGCCAGCGACCCGACCATCACTGCCGTCAGCACCATATATGTAAACCTGCGCAATTCCATCCTTTATGAGTTCTAGTTTTAGGGTTATGTTTGATAATTTGTGTACAAGCTGCGTGAGCAGTTTCACACGCTTTTGCGTGCAAAGATACGGTTTATTTTTGAAAAATAATTCTCTTTTGGTCGAAAATCTGATAATAAACGGAGGAAAAATAATCATTGAAGAATCTGACACTGTCATTTGTCAGAATTGTCAGAAAACCCGCCTCACATACAATGAGACTGCTTAGATACATTATGAAATTCGTTTACATCACAAAGTACCGCCCCTACCCCCATTCGAGCACAAAATTTCTCCCCCACGAGGAAAAATTTGCGCCCTGCCCAGGAAAAATTTTCTCCCTGCCTAGGAAAATATTTTTTCCTTTAATACTCCCCAAACGCCCTTCCCCACGCTTCTTTCGTGAATCATGAAATTACTTTACAAACCATCAAAAGGCATATCGCCAAGCGAGAAAAGACATGTCGCTGGGAGAGAAAAGGCATGTCGCTGTGTAGATAATAATTTGCCCACAAATATAGCATTTTGTCACTATACAAGTGCATATTTTAGTAATTTAATTTAAACGAAAATATAGAATCTTTGGACATCTTATAAACACTTATTTCCTCACTACTCTCATCATACATCTTTATTTCAACTTTCTTCCCTTTAATCTCAATATCTTTCTGTCTAATGAAAAAATAATGTTCTTCTCCTTTATTATCTTTGTATTTATACAAATAAGGATATTCTTTATTAGAAGACTTATATAAGTCAAAATTAGGAAGAAATTTCTTATAGCAAACAGTATCTCTTTGCCACGTTAATTTACCATCTGATGAGTAATGGGGCATTTCTTTATAAAAACGAATACTGTCTTTATCTTGCCCAAAACAAGAAAGACTCAAAAATAAACAGATTAATAATATATTATTCCTCATCATCTTTAGCTTTACCTTGGCATATATCTGCTGTGATCTTCTTGCGGTTGTTGTGAAGATGGCGTTTGAGTATTCCTTTTCATTAATTCATCAAGGATTTCTCTTAATAAGGCATTGTTCATTTGTAGTTCATCCACAATAGTGTAAATCTTATAATACCACAAAACCAAAGGACGTAATATAAGAAAAATACCTCCACCAAAAATAACAATTATTGCTACTACTGCTAATGAATAAGTAAAATAACCTGAAATAAATTCTGACATATCATTATAGTTTTTAAGTTTTAATCTGCCACAAAAATAGAAAATAAAATTGATTCAGCAATGATTTACGGTGAATAATATTCAAAATTGTTATGAAAATGAATATTTGCCTCACGAAAGATTTTAAAAGTGGATAGTTCTTTGACCTAAAGGTACAAAGCTACCAAAGGTTGTTTTGCAGCCACGTTGCGATTACCACGGAAAATGGCTACACAAGTGCTCGTGTCCAGAAGATATCCTTTCATAACTTGACATCAATTTTGTTTGTTGTTCTGGCACTACGAATGTCACTGACTATTTCGTCGGCAGAACGGTCTTCCTTCCAAGCACCCACGAAACGGTCTGCCCAGCCGCCCTCAGCTTTTGTAGGCTTCGTTGAAGACAAGGTCCTGATAAACGTCAGCATCTTCTTCATTGCCGATTCATTGTCCAACAAAGGACTCATTTCACGGAACAATTCCGTTCATAATTGTATTGCTGTCATATCTTGCATGTTTATTTCTGTCCACAAATATAAAGACTTTTCCTGAGACTTCCAAATTTTCAGCACGGAAAATGGATGACATAACCATCGCTTATTGCCGGATAAGGCTGGGTTATTTGTGTTTCTGACAATTATGACAATTATGACAGTCAGAATCCGCGCCCATCACAACATCGCTGAGAGAGAAAAGACATATTACACAAAAGAAATCGCCCTTTGTGTGGGGGATTTCTATCGTGAGGCGAACACGACCTTGCTGCGGCAACACTCGGTGCCGTCGGAGCGCACGATGCGGACGTTAAAAGAGGTGAGAGGTGCGTGGTCAGAGGTGAGAGATTCTTCTTGCTTCTCCATATAGAAGCTCAGCTGGTCGCCCTGATGCGCCTCAGCCACGTAGGCTATCTCGAAACGCTTGACCCAGTGGTTGCGATACCAGTCGATGTCCCACAGGTCGAGCACGTGCTCAATGTACTTCACGGAGTTGATGTGGCCGTTGATGTCGACGTCGTTATAGTAGGTGTCGATGGTGCGCACCAGTTCAGCATCGCCCGACATCTTCACTCGCCCACCCTTGTCGATGGGACAGGGCTTGTCGGCGACGATCCAGTTGTTGATGGCCCCGTTGTCGATGGCGTAGATATCAGTGGGCTGGCGCGTCTCGGTATCAATCATCGCCCAGATGGAGCGGCCGTAGCCGTAAATTTTAGAGGTGAGAGGTGAGTGGTCAGAGGTGAGAGGATTGTCGTCAATGCCAATGACGGCGAAGTTGCGGCTGGTGAAGTAGCGCATGGCACTCTCGACCCACGTCTCGACATTGAACTTGGTGTATTGCTGGGGCATCTCGTTCATCTCGATGGCGAGGCGCGACAGCACCCACGAACGTTTTATCGTCATCAGGTACTTCATGCCAAAGCCGCGTGCCGACGAATGGAAATCGGCAGCATTCAGCATGTGGTTGCCCATGTGACCCATAAACAACTGGCCCGAGAAGTCGCAATGGAACGGCTCCGCCATAAACTCGTAACGTCCTATCTTATCCATAATCCAATAACCATTAACCATTAACCAATAACCATTAACCATTCTTTTCGCGTTCAGCGAGGAAATCGCTCACTTGCTCCTGCGTGCCACGGGTGACGGCAATGCGTCCGCTACGGGTGTACTGCAGCACACAGCCGAACTCGTCGAGTGCACGGTAGAGTGAGATGATGTCCTCCGTCACACCGTATTTCATCACGATGACGTAGGTGGGATTGACCTCCGTAATACTGGCCTCGAACCTGCGGATGGTGCGGGAAATCTCAGGATTCTGCATCACTTGGTCGGTTGACAGCTTATAGAGTCCAGTCTCGCGGATGAACAGCTGGTCGTCGGTGAAGTAATTGGCCTTCACCACATCAATCTTCTTCTCAATCTGGCGGGTAATCTTGTTGATCTGATCCTCGTCGCTCCAGGCCGTGATGGTGTACTTATGCACGCCGGGGATGCTCGATGCCGACACGTTCAGGCTCTCGATGTTCACCTGGCGACGCGTAAAGACGGCGGTAATCTGGTTCAGGATACCAGCCACGTTCTCGGAATAGACCAGCAGGGTATATAGTTTCTTCTTATCTTCCATCATTATGAATTAAGCATTATGCATTATGCATTAATTAAATTTCCAGCATCATATCGTTCACGTTCATTCCCGGCGGCGTCATCGGCAGCACGTCGTCATCCTCCTTGATGGCACACTCCAGGATGTACGGACCCTTGGTGGTCAGCATCCGCTCGACGGCAGCGGCAAGGGCGGAACGGTCGGTCACTGCCTCGTAGGCAATGCCATAGCCCTTGGCAATCTGCTCGTAGCAAGGGTTGAGCATCTTCGTGAACGACTTGCGACGCATCCAGAACATATCCTGCCACTGGCGCACATTGCCCAGGTAGTTGTTGTTCAGCAGAATCATCTTCACGGGAGCCTGCTGCTCCATGATGGTGCCCAGCTCCTGGATGTTCATCTGGAAACCGCCGTCGCCCATGAAGCAGACCACGGTACGGTCGGTGGCAAAGGTGGCTCCGATGGCGGCAGGCATGCCGTAGCCCATCGTTCCAAGACCGCCGCTGGTACAGATGCTACGCTTCTCAGGATAGCGGAAATAACGCGTGGCAAAGAGCTGGTTCTGACCAACGTCCGTCACGAGAACGGTACCCTTCGGTGCACGCTCGGCAACGGCATTCACCACCTCGCCCATCAGCAACGGACCTTCCGTCGGATGGATGGCGGGCTCGATCACCTTCATGCGCTCTTTCTCATCCAAATCCTTGAATGAATCGCGCCATTCCTGATGATGATTCTTATTCAGCAAGGCCGTGATAGCTGGCAGCGACTCCTTACAGTCGGCTACAATGGCCACATCGGTCTTCACATTCTTGTCTATCTCTGAGCGGTCGATATCCAGATGGATAATCTTCGCCTGCTTGGCGTAGGTCTTCGTATTGCCCGTCACACGGTCGCTGAAACGCATACCGATGGCGATGAGCACGTCGCACTCCTGCTCCTTCAGGTTGACGGCATAGTTGCCGTGCATACCCAGCATTCCAACATTCAACGGATGGTCGGAGGGCAAGGCAGAGAGTCCCAGCATGGTGCGTCCGGCAGGGATGTCGGCCTTCTCGAGGAAGGTCTTCAGCTCCTCCTGGGCAGACCCCAGCTCCACGCCCTGACCTACCAAGGCAAGGGGTTTTTTAGCGTTGTTAATCAGTTCGGCAGCCTCACGGACGGCATCCATGTTCAGCTTCGGATAAGCCACATAGGAGCGTACGAAATCCACTTTCGCCGGCTCCCAGTCAATCTCCTCGACCTGTGCGTTACGCGGGAAGTCAAGGACAACAGGACCTGGACGGCCTGTGCGGGCAATATAGAACGCACGACTGACAGCCCAGGCAACATCCTCGGCATGACGTATCTGATAGCTCCACTTGGAAATCGGTTGGGCAACACCTACGAGGTCGACCTCCTGGAAAGCATCGGTACCCAGGGCATTAATGGCCACCTGGCCGGCAATCACCACGATGGGCGTCGAATCCAGCATGGCATCGGCAATACCCGTCAGCGTGTTGGTCACACCAGGACCGCTGGTCACCAAGGCTACACCCACCTCGCCACTCACCCGGGCATAACCCTCGGCGGCGTGTGTGGCACCTTGCTCGTGGCGCACCAGGATATGGTCGAAGCATTTCTTCTCACCTCGTGTATAGTCGAAAAGCGAATCGTAAACGGGCATAATCGAGCCGCCAGGGTAACCGAAAATGGTCTTCACCCCCTCAGCCTGTAGCGCCCGCATCAGCGCCTTCGAACCTGTAATTCTGTCTCTCATTTCTTAATATTCTAGTTTTATCTAGTCATACTAGTAGTACTAGTCGATGATTCTTACGCCTCCCTTATCGGCACTTGATACGCTCTGGGCATAGGCACGGAGCGCCTTGCTCACCTCACGCTGACGCTTCAAGGGCTGCTGCGGACGGGCAGCGAGCTCCTCGTCGGAGAGCTTGACGTTAATGCTACGGTTGGGAATGTCGATGACGATGATGTCGCCATCCTTGATCTTGCCGATGTTACCGCCAGCGGCAGCCTCCGGCGAGATATGTCCGATAGACAAACCTGACGTACCGCCCGAGAAACGCCCGTCGGTAATCAGGGCACACTCCTTACCCATGTGCATACTCTTAATATAAGAGGTGGGATAGAGCATCTCCTGCATGCCAGGACCGCCCTTCGGACCCTCGTGGGTGATAACGACGCAGTCGCCCTTCTTCACCCGTCCACCGAGGATTCCCTCACAGGCATCCTCCTGGGAGTCGAACACGACGGCAGGACCCTCGAAGTGCCAGAGACTCTCGTCGACACCAGCAGTCTTAACGACACAGCCGTCCTGGGCGATATTACCAAAGAGCACAGCCAAGCCACCATCCTTGGTGTAAGCATGTTCCAGGTCGCGGATACAACCATTGGCGCGGTCGGTATCGAGTGTACCCCACTCCGCACTCTGACTACCCATCTTCGTAGAGAAGCGGTTGCCAGGCGCACTCTGGTAGATGCGGTTGGCGTCGTAATCGACACGACCGTCAGTAATACAATACTTATCCATCGCCTCACCAACCGTCATACCGTCGACACGGGGAGCAGACTTCTCTATGAGTCCTCCTTTGCTGAGTTCGTGCATGATGCCCAGGATACCACCAGCGCGACCGCATTCCTGTACACTATATTTCTGCGTATTGGGAGCGAGTTTGCAGAGGCACGGCGTCTTACGGCTCAGCGCATCGATGTCGCTGATGGTGAAGTCGGCACCAGCCTCCTGAGCGACGGCCAGCAGATGGAGCACTGTATTCGTAGAACCACCCATCGCAATATCCAGCGTCATCGCATTCAGGAAAGCCTGACGGGTAGCGATGTTACGGGGCAGCACACTCTCGTCGCCGTCCTGATAATAGGCAAAAGCATTCTTCACTACCTGACGGGCGGCTTGTTTGAAGAGTTCCACACGATTGGTATGGGTAGCCAGAATGGTTCCGTTACCAGGCAACGAAAGACCAATAGCCTCCGTCAGCGAGTTCATGGAGTTGGCGGTAAACATGCCCGAGCATGAGCCGCATCCAGGACAGGCGCAAGCCTCAATCTCCTGCATCTCTTCGTCAGTTACAGAAGGATCAGCACCTTTCACCATTGCCGTAATCAGGTCGGCATTCTCGCCGCGCCAGCGACCAGCCTCCATCGGACCGCCCGAACAGAATACCGTCGGAATGTTCAGTCGCATGGAAGCCATCAACATTCCTGGCGTCACCTTGTCGCAGTTGGAGATGCAAATCATGGCGTCGGCCTTATGGGCATTGACCATATACTCTACTGAGTCGGCAATGATGTCGCGTGAGGGCAGCGAATACAGCATACCGTCGTGACCCATCGCGATACCGTCGTCGATGGCTATGGTGTTGAACTCAGCGGCATAACAGCCCATCTTCTCTATCTCTTCACGGACAATCTGCCCAATCTCATGCAGGTGCGTATGACCTGGCACAAACTGCGTGAACGAGTTGACAATGGCGATAATCGGCTTGCCAAACTGTTCCTGTTTCATACCTGTAGCCACCCAAAGGGCACGAGCTCCAGCCATTCGACGGCCTTCCGTGCATACCGCACTACGTAGTGGATGCTTATATTCCATATCTGTTTAGTTGTCTTTTCCGTTATAAGTCGCAAAATTACGCATTTTCCCCCTAAACACCAACGAAAAGCCCCAAAAATTTATCTCTTGACACTGGGAGATTCCGGCATGAAGAGGTAGGAGGGTTGATAGCCACCGGCATCGACGACGATTTTCTCGAAGACGATAGCAGGGTCATTGGGCTGCAGCGTGAGGGTATGGACATCGGCCGTTCCGACAGGCAGTTCGACGACGCTATCCACCACGCGGCGGGCAACGGTGGGATAATAGATAGAATAAATGTTCTCCTTAGTCTCGTTCAGATTATGATTGAAATTGACGGTCACAGGATCGCTGCCGTCAAGAGACACCTGATAGGTAAGACCACCCTTGTTGAGATAGTCGAGCGTGGATTTCACCACTACATGTATCTTTACCTTCTGCAAGGAAGTATTGTCGGTCTTGAAACGATAAGACAGTTTTGCGCCATCAGGAGCCTTTGTATACGGCATCAGCACCACGCCACTACGGGTACGTCCCATGTCGGGAATCACCGTCCATGCGGTCTCTGCAGGGCTTTGATTCTCAAAGAAATGCTCTGCCTCCATAGATACCACGCCATTCTTCATCGTAAAGACGTAGCCGCCCATCTTTCCTGCCTCCAGACGCTTCACCAAAGGCATGCGGTCGGCAGGAAAATCGTCGTTCCATGAGGTATAGCCGATATGTTTCTGCGTCATCATACCATTCCACTTGCCATTGGCTATCTGATGGTTATAGTCGGCACAGAGCACGGAGTCGCGACGGAAGGTCTGCTCCACCCTGTCGGCCCACAGGTTGCAGTCGGGGTTGCCTTCCTTATATAACTTCAGGTTCATCGCCTGGGCATAGTACATCTGATAGATGTTGCACATGGCCTGAACAGGGAACAGGATCAACTGCTGATAGGCATCGCGATAGCTGGCATCGAGGGTGAGATACTGGCGCAGGGCCTCAGCCTCCAGCCGCATATACTCATCGGCCACCTGTTGCCATTCGCCTGTTTCGACATTATAGGTACGGGCGTCGAGCATCTCTGCCGTGATACGACCATTCATCTTGCAGCAGAGATTTAGGATGCGGGCTGCCTCAACAGCCTGGCTATCGCCGAACTGCTGGCGACAGAAATCCATGGTGTGGCGCGTAACGGTAGCGGCATCACACATCTGCGGATTCCACGCCATATCCATGAAGAACGTGATGGGATACTCCATCGGCTTCAAGTCGCCCACATTCAATATCCACATGCGGCCAATGCCATTGACATAAGCGAGGTGCAGCTGTTCCCACATGTTCTGCGTAGGAGTGACATTCAGCCATTTGGTGTTACGAGGAGCACCGACGTAGTCGACATGGTAATAGAGTCCCCACCCTCCCGGATGCTGGCGCTCCTTCATATTAGGCACACGGCGCACATTGCCCCAGTTGTCGTCGCACAACAGCATGATGACGTCCTCGGGAACCCGCATGCCCTTGTCGTAATAGTCCAATACCTCTTTATAAAGTGCCCATACTTGCGTGGTTTCCTTAGCCTTCTTGCCAGTCACCTGGCTGATGATGCGGCGCTGATTCTCCACGATACGCTGCAGGAGCCTGGTATCGGCATCCTCGCTCATCGCCTCATCACCATCACCACGCATACCGATGGTCACCATATCCTCGGTACCCTTCATGCGCTCAATGCCCTCACGGAAGAACTGGTCAAGCTTCTGCTGGTTCTTCTGGTAGTTCCAGGGCCCCCACTCTCCACGGCGACGGGCATATTCCTGATGGTTGCGCGCCATCGGTTCATGATGGGAAGTACCCATGATAACACCCATATCGTCGGCTGTCTTGGAATTCAACGGATCGTCGGCATAGAAAGCCCATCCCCACATAGCAGGCCACATCATGTTACCACGCAGACGGAGTATCAGTTCAAAGACTTTCTCATAGAAACGATGGTCGCCATAGTTGGTTCCAAAAGTATTCTTCACCCAAGACGTCAGACACGGTGCCTCGTCGTTCAGGAAGATACCACGGAACTCCACTGCAGGTTCACCATCGGTATATACACCTCTATGAACATAGATACGCTCATGATGCACTACAGGGACGTCTGCCCAATAATACCAAGGAGAAACGCCCATCTGCTCTGACAACTCATAAACACCATAGACGGTACCACGACGGTCACTACCTGCTATGACTAACTGTTGACCAATAACAGTGATGACAAATTTTTCACGCTTACCTTTCAGCAGCGTGGCATCCAGCTTCTTTTGCTTCACAAGCTGGTCAATCAAAACGGATTGCCCTATCGTACCTATGATTATTTTGGAATCGGCGGCATTTCCTAACTGAGGCTTCTGTCCTGTAACTCGCTCAAAATCAGCAGCCAACGTCTTAACGGCAATGGCAACGGCTTTGGCATCAGCCACATCATAGCCAATGGTAATACTGCCTTCTGTCAGTTGTACATCACCCGACTGAAAGTCAACGAATTGAGAGGCTGCCATGCTTGTCATACTCATGGTGAGCATCAAACATGTTACCACAAGACAAAAAATACGCTGAAAGGAAAAAACTGTTTGTTTCATAGGTTACGAATGCGTTAATAGTTATTGGTCAAAAAAACCCCGCAGGAACAACCTGCGAGGTTTTATCTTAGTTATTCTGTTGTCAATTACTTGGTAGTGTCAACGAACATAGCAACACGGTTGAAGTCGTTCTCCTCAGAAATCTCGCTGGTAGCACCCAGACCCTGAGTGGTGATACGATCCTTGTTGATCTTGTAACGCTTAATCAGAGCGTTAGCAACTGCAGTTGCACGAGCCTCAGACAGCTTCTGGTTCAGCTCTGCAGGACCCTCTGGAGAAGCATAACCCTTAACAACAACCTTTGCCTCAGGATGATTCTTCATGTACTTAGCAACCATCTCAACACTTGCATACTGAGCAGCGTCGATAGTGCTCTTACCCTGACGGAAGATAACGATTGGCTGGAGAGCGGTCTCCTTCTTCTCCTCAATAATCTGAGTAGGACGAGCCTCGCAGTCAGCGAGCTTCTTCTTCAGGTCAGCGATAGTCTGGTTAGCAGCGTTGATCTGACCGTTCTTAGCGTCAACATCATTACGCAGCTCGTTGATCTTAGCGTTCAGAGCGTCGATCTCAGCCTGGTCGCGGAGCTCCTCAATCTTGAAGTTGTGAGTACCGTTGCTGCAACCGAACTTGTAGTTGATACCAGCAGAGAGCTGGAGTACGCCATTGAACTTCTTGCCGTCAACAGTCTGAATCTTCTTGAAAGGATTAGCATACTGAACAGCAGGCTGACCCAGAACGAGAGCAGGCTCGATGTAGATCTGCACAGCCTTTGAAGAACCCAGGTTGAAAGCGAAGTCGAAACCAGCCTTAGCGTTGAAACCACCATGTGCACCATCACCGAAGGCACGGCTGTAACCAGCACCTACCAAACCGATTACCTCAAAAGCACGGGGCTCACCTTTGTAACCACCAAAAGCGTTGCTCAGGTTGAAAGTACCCAAAATGTCAACGTTCATAGCGTCAACGAGAGTCTTCTGCTTCATGAAAGACTTCTCAGAAGCCTCAAAATAGAAATCTGCATCCAAAGCCAGACCGAATACGGTGGTCAGGTTCTTACCAAGACGAACACCTACTTTGGGAGCAAAGCCCTTGAAGAAGCCATAGTCACCAATTTTGAAAGTAGGAGTAGCAGCACCGGCGTTGATACCAACATACCAGTTGTCACCAGCCTTGTTTGCAGTAACTGCCGTCTTCTGGGCACTTACACTTGCTGTCAGCATAGCTGCAGCCATTACTAAAAAAAGCTTTTTCATTTTTACTAACTTAATTTAAATATAAAACAATCTACCTATTTCTGGTTTAATTTCGGGTGCAAAGTAAATAAAAAAAACAATAAGTTCCAAGAAAATCTTCTAAAAAGTACGTTTTTTACTGCATTTTTTGATAAAAATGTGCAATTTCCAATAATTTTAATGCGATTTTATGAAATTATGTAACATAATTAGAACTTATAATCAATACCGATACCTATCACATTGTTAGTACGGGAATAGATATCCTTACCGGCAATGCCGATTCCCTGATAACTGCCCTGGTTTTTCTCATAGTCACTATAGAGAGAGATAAAGTAACCGGCATTCAAGCGAATCTTCTCCGTAATGTTCCAAGCACCACCAAGACCGATAGACCAACTGTCACAAGCAAACGAAGTGTTCTGCTGATAGTCGTCACTTAGTCCATAGTCAGTATGCTGAGCACCACAACTAATTGTGAATTTCTTATTAATGTCATACTCCACTCCAGCAAGAATCTCCTGAGTACCATGCGTCAAAGTCTTCTGACGGTCGTTTGCCATCTTGGCATGTGTATCATCAAAATAATGATACTCTAAGGTTGCCCGTAACTTCGAAGTGAAGTCTATACCTACAGCAAGGGCGAGTAATGCCGGCATGTCATAGCGCGTCTTAACACCATCCAAGTATCCTGCCATCTTACTTCCCAAGACGGCAGCTGTCTGCTCTGGAGACATTCCTGCTATTTCTGCCGTTAGTACCTTCGTATCATTTGGAACATTGATTTTCGTCCGGAACTCATAACGACCAGCCAAGGTAACAGGGCCTTGATGATAGTTCAGACTGATAATTGGCGCAAAACCCCAGCCGCGCTGATTACAATCGAGTTGCAGGTTAACGAGTTTGGTTCCTCCCATTTCAGCCACCACGTGACCACGATAATAGCCGTCATAATAGTTGGCACGGAAACCAACAGCCGCAGACAGGAAGTCAGTTATCTTATAAGTGAAATTGATTTGTCCACCATAAATATATTGCTTACCCTTCATCTGCGAATCCAAAGTGTAGCTTCCCGGCAATACGCCTGACTGGGCAAGCATTGCCGTCAAGGGGACATTAAACATCGGAACGCCATTGTCATATTCTACAAAGCCACCACTACCCACAATACCAATCATTGCCGACACGGCAATACGGTCTTTTTTATAAGAAGCAAAGAGAGCTGGTACAATGGGAGCAGACGCCTTACCATTATACTTCTGATTATAGCCACCCATAAAACCTGGTATGACGGTTTCAATATCACGGTCCTGCCAAGGTTTCTGGAAGTTCAAAGACAATTGCCAACCCTCATGTCCCCAAGCAAGTCCAGCAGGATTACTATAGGTAGCATCAATATCAAACGTAGCACCACGCGCCATCATGCGGTCGAAGGAGATATGATAATTGGTGTTGGTCATCAGTCCGCCTGCACGAACACCAACAGACACACACAGGATTACAGCAAAGGTAAAAATCTTCTTCATATTATTCTTCTTAATGGTTTTCGGCTGCAAAGGTATAAATAATAATTGACATTACCGAAAAAAGGACAATAAAAATGCGCAAAGTGAACAAAAAGAGCAATAGGGAAAAGAAAAAGGGCGTGAAGAAATACCTCATGCCCTTTTTACACCTTATTATAATATAAGTATGATTACAATTGTTCTATAATCTTACCACCCTCTTCTATGGCTTGCATGTTCAGAGGAATCAAATCGTGGTGACGCTCTGGCAAGGTCTTCTTAAGAGCCTTCTCCACTCCCGCTGTACTCACCACAGGAGCCACCTTCAGCAAACCACCAAGCACAATCATGTTAAACACCTTGCCGTTCTTCATCTCGGCAGCCTTGTCCATGGCGTTAATCTCATACACGGTGATGTCCTTACGAGTAGGCTTTTTGATGATACCAAAGCCATCGTAGATCAGAATGCCACCAGGCTTGATTTTCGGCTCGAACTTCTCCAACGAAGGCTGGTTCAGTACCACAGCGATGTCGTACTTGCTGAGGATAGGCGAAGAAATGCGCTCGTCGCTCACAATCACTGTCACGTTGGCGGTACCACCACGCTGCTCAGGACCGTAGGCAGGCATCCAAGTCACCTCCTTATCCTCCATCAGTCCACTATAGGCCAGAATCTTACCCATCGAGAGCACGCCCTGACCTCCGAAACCACTGATAATTATTTCTTTCTTCATAATTTTCAATTATCAATTATCAATTATCAATTAAAGACTCGTCGTGTCCTTGAGGTCACCTTTGGGATAGAAGGGGAACATATTCTCCTTCATCCATTCGTTAGCCTTAGCGGGCGTAAGCTTCCAACCACTATTACAGGTTGAAACGAACTCTACGAGCGATGAACCCTTGCCTGCCATCGAAGCCTCGAAAGCCTTACGCAGCGCCTTCTTCGCCTTGTTGATAGAGCCTACTGACTCCACACTCTGACGAGTGACGTAGCAGGTACCCTCCAACTGGGCTGCGATATCGGCAATCTTCAGGGGATAGCCGTGCAATTGAGGATCACGACCGTAAGGACAGGTAGAGGTCTTCTGACCAATCAATGTCGTGGGAGCCATCTGTCCACCCGTCATACCATAGATGGCATTGTTGACGAAGACAATGACGATATTCTCTCCACGGTTCAGGGCGTGGATGGTTTCACAGGTACCAATACAAGCCAGGTCACCATCACCCTGATAGGTGAACACCAGGCGATCGGGCCAGCAGCGCTTGATACCCGTAGCCAGTGCGGGCGCACGACCATGGGCAGCCTCCTGCCAGTCTATATCTATATAATTGTATGCGAAGACGGCACAGCCTACAGGCGATACACCTACGGCTTTGTCTTCCATACCCATCTCTTCGATGACTTCGGCAATGAGCTTATGCACCACGCCGTGACTACAGCCTGGGCAGTAGTGCATATTGTTGTCGTTCATCAGCGTCGGCTTCTTGCAGACGATGTTCTCTGGTTGATCTATTTGATTTCTCTCCATAACCTTACATGACCTTCTTAAGTGCTTCAACACTTTCTTCAGGACCGGGCACGATACCCCCCAGACGTCCAAACTGCTCTCCGGGCACAGCACCGTTCACAGCCAGGCGAACATCC
>JAEEGL012665891.1_pt1 | contig 67782 bp, 56 predicted proteins | sample 9134231 | NCBI WGS metagenome assembly JAEEGL01 (sample SAMN16246548, study PRJNA631951) | gut metagenome | biome: gut microbiome; feature: rumen; material: fiber-attached | host: Bos | place: Iran: Karaj | collected 2018-10 | reverse complement strand
TCGCCTTCCATGACGGCATCGCGCTGTTTGACGCGGATGTTGGTGATCTTACCGGCCTTCGGAGCCTCGATGTTGTTTTCCATCTTCATGGCTTCGAGCAGGATGATGTGCTGACCGGCGGTCACGGTGTCACCCTCGCGAACCATCACGTCGAGGACGGTGCCCGGCAGCGGCGATTTCACCTGCATTCCGGCACCACCGGCGGCGGGAGCGGGAGCAGCAGCGGGTGCTGCGGCAGGAGCAGCGGCAGCGGCGGCCACGGGAGCGGCAGCTCTCGGAGCAGCGGCGGGGCGGGCGGGCTGTGCAGGGGCGGCGGGAACCTTTACACCCGTCATATCCAGCTCAACTTCGTAAGCCTTGCCGTTCACCTCAACCTGGGCCTTGTTATCAACGATTTCGACAATGTCAACAGAATACTCATTGCCGTTGATTTTGAATTTGTAATTTTTCATAATATTTATTTGATTTTCAATTATTTAATTATCACTAACAACTAATTACTAAAGACTATCCCCTATTCACTATCCCCTATAACCCGGATTCTGTTTGAAATTGAAGTGCTTCTGAGCCCAAGTGGAGTTTTCGGAATCATAGTTGAAGGTCAGCACTTCGCTTTCATAATCGTGGTTCGTGTAGAGGTAGAAGTAGAGGGCCATCGCAATGGCGACCGTCTCTTCGTCGCTGCCACCGATGTTGGCCTGGTGAAGGGCGGCGGTGATGGCAGCCAGTTCCTCATCCGTGGGATTGCCGTCCTTGGATGCGGGAGCAGCGGTTTTCACTTGCTCTTTCTTCTTTTCCTCTTTCGCCTCCTTCTTCATCTGTTCTTTCTTTGAGTAATGGGCAAAGATTTTCAGAACGAGGAAGATGATGAACAGAACGGTGAACACGATACCCATGGAAGTGAGTGCCATGGCGATGCCGTGCGGGTCGTTCTTGGCGAGCTTGTCAGCCTTGCTTTCGGACGAGATCACCTTGTTGTTGGAACCGGGAGTGAAGGTTTCCAAATACTTGCGGATGTCCTTGCCGGCTTTTTTGCCCACAACCGTATTTTCTTCATCTTCTGTGACGATACCGTCCACCTCGCAGCCGAAGGATTTGTCGGAGGTGCGCATGTCGGCGGGAAGTTCCATGATGTCGAGCAGGGTGCGGCCGTCGGAGCCTAGGAGGGCGATGTAACTGCACTCTTCACCCTTGAAGCTGACGTGGAAGGTTCCGTAGGTGGGATCGCCGTCCAGGAAGAAGACAACGCTGCTGCGCTGCGGAATCAAGGTTTTGGGATCACCGCTGGGGATGTTGTAACATTTTGCTTTGAAAGCGTTCAGGGCGTCCTGACCGGCTTTGCCGCGCTTTTGCGCCGCAGCCAGACCGGTGGTATCGTTGGTCAGGTAGCAACCGCCGATGTTCACGGAGTTGAAGGACGTGTTGAACACCTCAACCCACGGCACGTGACGGCTGTACTCGTCGGTGAAGTTCTCATCGTTCTTGATGAGCACCTCGTTCAGACGCAAGTCAACAATGGACTGTGCCTGAACGGCAAAGGCAGCCAGTGCGATGACGAGGGTGAGACATAAATATCTGAGATTTTTCATTGATGATCAGTGTTTTAGTTAGACTATAACGGGAGGTTGTCGTGTTTCTTGGCAGGATTGTCCAAACGTTTGGTGCGCAGTGACTCGAGAGCACGGATGACGCGGAAGCGGGTGTTGCGCGGTTCGATGACGTCATCAATGTAACCGTACTTGGCGGCCACATACGGGTTGGCGAATGCCTGCGTGTATTCGGCCTCTTTCTCGTTGAGGTAGTCGGCTTTCTTGGCGGGATCTTCAATGCCCTTGACATCCTTGCTGTAGAGAATTTCGACAGCGCCCTTGCCGCCCATGACGGCGATTTCGGCGGTCGGCCAAGCGTAGTTGATGTCGCCGCGGAGGTGCTTGGAGCTCATCACGCAGTAGGCACCGCCGTAGTCCTTGCGGAGGATGACCGTAACTTTCGGAACGGTGGCTTCGCCGTAGGCGTAGAGCAGTTTGGCGCCGTGCAGGATGATGCCGCCGTACTCCTGACCCGTGCCGGGGAGGAAACCGGGAACGTCAACCAGCGTGACCAGCGGGATGTTGAAGGCGTCGCAGAAGCGGACGAAGCGGGCACCCTTGCGGGAGGCGTTGATGTCGAGCACGCCGGCGAGCCAGTTGGGCTGGTTGGCCACGATGCCGACCGACATTCCGTTGAAGCGGGCGAAGCCGACCACGATGTTCTTGGCGTAGTTGGGCTGGACTTCGAGGAACTCGCCGTTATCCACGATGCTGCTGATGACGGTCTTGACGTCGTAGGGCTTGTTCGGGTTCTCGGGGATGAGCTGGTTGAGCACATCGTCGAGGCGGTTGATGGGGTCTTCGCAGCTGTAGCGCGGGGCCGTCTCCATGTTGTTGGAGGGGAGGAAGCTGAGCAGCTGGCGGATCATGGCGATACCGTCGTCCTCGTTCTCCACGGCGAAGGAGGCCACGCCCGACTTGGTGGAGTGGACGCTGGCGCCGCCGAGGTCTTCCACGGTGACGGTCTCACCCGTGACGGTCTTGACCACCTTGGGACCCGTGACGAACATATAGCTGGTGTTCTTGGTCATCATGATGAAGTCGGTGAGGGCCGGAGAATAGACGGCGCCGCCGGCGCAGGGGCCGAAGATGGCGGAGATTTGCGGAACCACACCGGAGGCGAGGATGTTGCGCTGGAAGATTTCGGCATAGCCGGCCAGGCTGTTGACACCCTCCTGGATACGGGCACCACCGGAATCGTTGAAGCCGATGACGGGCGCACCCATCTTCATGGCCTGGTCAAGCACCTTGCAGATCTTGTTGGCGACGGTCTCGGACAGGGAACCGCCGGAAACGGTGAAGTCTTGCGAATAGACGAAGACGAGGCGGCCGTCCACGGTACCGTAGCCGGTGATCACGCCGTCGGTGAGCGGAGTGTCCTTCTCCATGCCGAAGTTGTGGCAACGGTGGGTGGAGAACATGTCGAACTCTTCGAAACTGCCTTCATCCAAAAATTTGAGGATACGTTCCCTTGCGGTGTACTTGCCCTGGGCGTGCTGCTTTTCGATGCGCTTCTCGCCGCCGGCCATACGAGCTTTCTCACGGAGTTCCAAAAGCTCGTTGATTTTTTCTTGCATTGTCATGTGCTTCTATGTTTTTTATTGATAAATATTCTTTCTTCTTTTCGCTCCCGGAATTTTTGTATCTTGTTGAAACAACAACATTTCCCGAAATTGAAAATCGGCGGCAAATTTAAACATTTTTTGTAAAGAAAAAATAAGAAAAACGAAGTATTTTGGGGAAAGTTGATGTATTTTTGCCGCTCAATTTTTCATCCGATGAAAACCGAAGAGAAAGACCAGATTATTGCGCTGATGAAGCGGGAAGTGGTGCCCGCCATCGGCTGCACCGAACCCATTGCCGTGGCGCTGGCCGTGGCCAAGTCGAAAGAGGTTTTGGGCGGCGTGCCCAAGCAGATTGAAGTGGCTTTGAGCGCCAACATGCTCAAAAACGCCATGGGTGTCGGCATACCCGGCACCGGGATGGTGGGGCTCCCCATCGCCATCGCCCTGGGCGCCATCGCCGGCAAGTCGGAATACCGTCTGGAAGTGCTGAAGGACGTGGATTCCGAAACCGTGGAGTCCGCCAAGGAGTACATCCGCCAGCAGCGCATCCGCATCGTCCAGAAGAAAGACACCGAGGAGAAACTCTACATCGAGGTGACGAGCCACAACGGCGACGACCGCGCCACCGTCATCATCAGCGGCGAACACACCCATTTCCGCTATATCGCCAGGAACGGTGAAGTCCTCACCGACGACACCGGCACCGCGGCCAGCGATACCGCCTCCGGCGACATCCAGCTCACCATGCCGATGGTTTACGACTTCGCCACGACCACACCCGCCGGCGAACTGCATTTCATCCTTGAAGCCGCCGAGCTCAACAAGAAAGCCGCCGAAGTCTCCCTGCGCGGCGATTACGGCCACAAGCTTGGAAAGATGATCTTCCTTCAGCCGCACGAACAATTTTTCGGCAACGGCATCTATTCCAAGATATTGGCCTACACTTCCGCCGCCTGCGACGCCCGTATGGCGGGACTGAAAGTGCCCGTGATGAGCAATTCCGGCAGCGGCAACCAGGGCATCGCCGCCACGCTGCCCGTCTGGGTGTATGCGAAGGAACGCCTTAAAACCGAAGAGGAACTGATCCGCGCCCTCGCCCTGAGCCATCTCACCGTCATCTACATCAAGCAGAGCTTCGGCCGCCTCTCCCCGCTGTGCGGCTGCGTGGCGGCGACCACCGGCTCGGCGTGCGGTCTCACCTACCTCCTCGGCGGCAACTACGACCAAATCGTCTTCGCCATCAAGAACATGATCGCCAACATCACCGGCATGATCTGCGACGGCGCGAAGCCCAGCTGCTCCCTCAAGGTGGCGACGGGCGTCTCCACCGCCGTCCTTTCGGCCATGCTGGCGATGGAGAACGAAACCGTCAGCTCCGTCGAGGGCATCATCGACGAGGACATCGAGAAGTGCATCCGCAACATGGCCAACATCGGGCTGAAGGGGATGGCCGCCACCGACAACCTCGTTCTGGACATCATGACACGAAAATAACTTCCGATGCAGAAAACCATCGTCCCCATCGCCCACATCCGCAGCGGGTTCCCGACCAAGTTCGGGATTCCGAGGCAGAGCGGCCTTGTGCCGGAGCTGCTGGCCGACATCGTGTTCGAGCCGGAGTTCGCGGTGCCCGAGGCGATGCGCGGGCTTTCCGACTTTTCGCATCTGTGGCTGATCTGGGGCTTTTCCGCCGCCGAGCGCGAGGGGTGGTCGCCGACGGTGCGCCCGCCACGACTGGGCGGCAACACGCGGATGGGGGTCTTCGCCACCCGCTCGCCCTTCCGGCCCAACAGCCTGGGACTGTCGTCGGTGCGCATCGTGTCCGTCGATACGAAGGACGGCGTTCCGGTGGTGCGCGTGGCGGGCGCCGACCTGATGGACGGGACCCCGATCTACGACATCAAGCCGTACCTCACCACCACCGACTGCCACCCCGAGGCGCACGACGGCTTCGTGGCCGACAACGGCAGCTACGGCGTCACGGTGGTGCTGCCCGACGACCTCGCGCCGGAGATGCCCGCCCCGGAGCGTGCGGCACTGCGGGGTGTGCTGGCGCAGGACCCGCGTCCGGCGTTCCACCACGACCCGGGACGAGTCTATGGTTTCCCCTTCGGGGACTACGAGGTGAAATTCCGCGTGGAAGGGGAGGTCCTTACCGTGATTTCTGTAGAAAACCGGTAGAGACGCAAAATTTTGCGTCTCTACAACCGTGTCATAAAAAATGTAGAGACGTCATATCATGGCGTCTCTACAACGGTGAATCACCAAACAATAATAGATTTGAAACAATATTGAGACGCGATGAATCGCGTCTCTACAAAAAGGAACCCCGCCTCTTGTAGAGGCAGGGTTCCCCAGGTCATTATGAAAACAAAAAAAATTACAGGTTGTTGATTTTGTGCATCAAACCTGATTTAAGGTTAGCGGCTTTGTTCTTGTGGATGATGCCTTTCTTCGCCAGTTTGTCAATCAAGGAAACCACGCTCGGAAGTTTTGCGCTGGCCTCTGCCTTGTTCTCCATCAGACGGATGTCTCTCAAAGCATTGCGCATGGTTTTGGCATAATAACGGTTTGCAAGTCTCTTGCTGTTGTTGGATCTGATTCTCTTAATGGATGACTTATGATTTGCCATTTCTCTAACTGTTTCTTTATGTTTTTACTCTTCTTTTACTCTCAAATTTTGGGGCTGCAAAAATACAACTTTTTTTTAATATCAAAATGTTCTTTGAAAAAAAATGAAAAAAAACAAGAAAGGCCGAAAAACTCTATGAAAATTACGTACTTTTGCGCTCTCAATGTTTGAAATAGCTTGAGTAAGCCCGTACCTCAACCACCCTGTTTGGAAAGAAAGTGATTAGATTTTACCAACACAACGAAGTTGACAAGACAAAATGGAACCGGTGCGTGGAGACATCGGAGGCTGCCACTGTTTTTGTGGATTTCGATTTCCTTTGTCTTGCTGATCCGGAATGGGGTGCTTTGATAAAGGGGGATTATGAAGCCGTGATGCCTCTCCCGCATCGCTCAAAATTCGGAGTTTCATACATCTTTTCTCCGCCATTCTATTTCCGGTTGGGCGTCTTTTCGCGCACGCCGCTCTCCCCTGCCGATGTCAACGAATTTGTCCGCCACATCCCCGCTCGATTCGTGCAGGTTGACCTGAATCTCAACGAAGGGAATTCCGATGAACTTTTCAAGAAAAAAACCGTTTTCCAGGTTTCACACCAGCTGAAACTGGACGAGCCCTACGAAACGCTTCGCAAGAATTTCAGCCGCAGCCACAAGCACAACATCAAGGTGGCCGGAAATTTCCAGCCGGCTGTGGACAAGAACATACGGGTGGAGGAGGTCATCGCCCTGTTTCGGAGCAACCGCGGCCGCGACCGCCATATCCGCATCAGCGACGCCGACTATGCGACCTTCCTGAAAATGACCGACTTTATGCACTGCAAAGGCCTTCTGGAGAATTGGGGAGTCCGCGACGAAGAGGGACGGCTGCTGGCCGGTGCCTGTTTCCTGCGTGATTTTGACCATCTATGGTTCTGGTTTTCAGGGCGCGATGAATCCCGTTCCGACAGACGCGCCATGTTCTATTTGATGGACCGCTACATTGAAGCCCATGCCGGCAGCGGCCTCGTTTTCGGGATGAGCGGCTCCAAAAACGAGAACGTTTCACAACTGTACCGGGGCTTCGGCGCCGAGCGCTATACCTACCCGGCCCTCAGCTTCTGCAACAACACGCTCCTGGCTTTGCCCGTGAAATTCTATAAGTTTTTGAGAAATCATATAATATAAAATAGGTAATTATGAAAAAAATCAAGAATCTGGGGTTGGAAAACACGGTTTTCAACCAGTACATCGCCGAAATCCGTGACGAAAAAATACAGAAGGATCCGATACGTTTCCGCCGGAACCTGGAACGTCTCGGTGAAATCTTCGCCTACGAAATCAGCAAGACCTTTTCCTACCATGCAGTGGATGTCACTACTCCGCTGGGTGTCAAGACGATGCAGCTGATGGACGAGCAGCCCATCCTCGCTACCATCCTCCGCGCCGGCCTCCCGCTCCACCAGGGGATGCTCAACGTGTTCGACCACGCCGACAACGCCTTTATCTCCGCTTTCCGTAAGCATTACCGCGACGGCTCCTTCGACATCCAGGTTGACTATATGTCGGCGCCCGACATGGAAGACCGCATCCTCATCATCTGCGACCCGATGCTCGCCAGCGGACAGTCGATGGTGTGTGCCTACAACGAGATCATGAAACAGGGGCATCCGAAGTACATCCACATCGTGTCCGTCATCGCCAGCACGCAGGGTGTGGAGTACCTGCGCCAAAACCTTCCCGACATCGACTGCACCATCTGGCTCGGCGCCGTTGATGACGAACTTACTGTGCAGTCGTACATCGTCCCGGGCCTCGGCGATGCCGGCGACCTCGCCTACGGATGCAAAAATGATTCGGTGTTATAATTCTACGAACTCGTACTCCCCTTCGTTGCGTTTGAACCACGTCATCTGCCGCTTGGCATAACGGCGGGTGTGGGTTTTGATGTCGGTAACGGCCTGTTCCAACGACAGCTTCCCGTCCAAATAATCGAACAGTTCCTTGTAGCCGACGGTGTTGAGCGAGTTGAGGTGCTTGTACGGGTAGAGCGAGCGGACTTCGTCCAAAAGCCCGTTTTCCATCATCTGGTCCACGCGGCGGTTGATGCGGTCGAACAGTTCCGCCCTCGGCCGCACCAGACAGATTTTCCGGATGTCGAAGTCGCGTTGCCGGCGGGTCTGTTGCATAAAATCGGAGTAGGGTTGTCCCATCTGGAGCGACACCTCCACCGCCCGGATCATCCGTTTGTGGTCGGCGAGGTTGCACCGGTTGTAGTAGGCGGGGTCCACGCGGCGCAGCTCCGTCCGGAGGGCTTCGATGCCGTCGTGCAGGTACAGGTTGTTGACGAAGGCGCGAAGTTCCGGGTCGGGGTCGGGCAGCTCGTCGATGCCGTTGCACACCGCGTCGATGTAAAGTCCCGAACCGCCCGTCATCACCACCACGGGGTGCATGGCGAAGAGCGTGGGGAGGAGTTGCAATACCTCCTGCTCGAAACTGGAAACGCTGTAGTAGTCGTGGATGGAGAGGTTGCCGACGAAGTAGTGCGGCACGGCGGCCAGCTCTTCCGGCGTGGGGGCGGCCGTCCCGATTTTCATCTCCCTATAAAACTGACGCGAATCTGCCGAAACAATGACAGATTCGCAATCAATAGCTGTCTGGATGGCGTATTGCGTCTTGCCGACCGCAGTGGCACCCGCAATCACCAGCAGTGTGGGTTTGCTAAAATTCCTTGAGTTCATCGAAGCCGCTCAGGTCCAAATCATCGTAACCGTCGTCGAAGCCCGTACCGAGGTCGTCATCCTCCAGATCAAGGTCTTCCACATAGTCGTCATCGGGATTGGGCAGGCGCAAGTTCCTGTTGTCCTTCGGCATCTCTTTCACCTTGTGGGTGCAGCGCGGGTACGAAACCCCTTTCTGCTCCTGCAAGACCTTCAGCAATTCAATGTAGAACACCTTCGGGTTGAGGAAGTCGTATTCGTACATGATGTGCTGGTGCGGGTCGGAAATGAAATCCTTCAGCCGCGAGTCGTGCATCACGGAGATGGGAAGCCGCGAGCGGAGGGAGAATTCGTCATCCTCTTCATACTCGGGAATTTCCTTGTCCTCATCGTCGCCCATGTCCATCAGCGAGATCTCCTTCTGCTTGTTCCATTTGGAATCGCAAATGTAGAAGGAAGCCAACTCTTTGCCGTCCAACGGGATGGAATCCAGAAGGGCCTTGTGCAGACTTTCAAAATTGTCGGAGGACAGGATTTCGATGTCTCTTACGAAATCCTCGACTTCGTCGTAATAAACCCGGAATTTGTAGTAATACATATCAGTAGTTTATAAGGTTTGTCAAGTTCATCAAGTTTATAAAGTTATAAGTAGTAGGTAATAAGTAATAGGTAGGAGATTATAGGTTATAGGGGGAGGATTGTGCGTTGGATGCTTTTCACTTTTAACTTTTCACTTTCTAAGGTTATTCCATATTGGTGAAGACGTTGGTGACGTCTTCGTCTTCCTCAATCTTTTCAAGGAGCTTCTCGATTTCCTCGCGCTGTTCGTCGGTGACGGCTTTCATCACGTTGGGGATGCGTTCGAACTTGAAGCTCTTGATTTCAAACTTGTTGTCTTCCAAATATTTCTGGATGGGACCGAAAGCTGCGAATTCGGCCATCACGATCACTTCCTCTTCGTCGGCATCGATTTCGGCATCGAAGTCCATCATGGCAAGCTCGAACTCTTCGAGGTCGAGTTGGGGGGTGCGGACAACGGTGAAGATGCTCTTGTGGTCGAAGATGAAGTCGTGCATGTTGGAGTTGCCGAGGGTGCCGCCGAGCTTGTTGAAGTAGCTGCGGAGGTTGGCGACGGTGCGCTGGTTGTTGTCAGTGGCGGTCTCAATCACCACAGCGACGCCGTGGGGGGCGGTGCCGGCGAAAAGCACTTCCTTGTAATCGGAGGTGTCCTTCTCGAAAGCGCGCTTGATGGCTCGGTCGACGTTGTCTTTCGGCATGTTCTCCGAACGTGCGTTCTGAATCAGCAGACGGAGTTTAGCGTTGGTATCGGGATCGGGGCCACCGGCTTTCGCCGCCATCGTGATTTCCTTGCCCAGACGGGTGAATACACGGGCCATGTTGCCCCAACGTTTCAGCTTTCTTGCTTTTCTATATTCAAATGCTCTTCCCATAGTAGAAAATTTAAATAGTTTTGATGTTAAAAAAACGGCTGCAAAGATACAACATTTTGATTATTTTTGCACGCAAAATTTCACGCTTATGAATCGAGGCAAGAACATCTGCAAGGTTTTGAAAGATGTCAGGCGCAAGGTGGCCCGTGAAAACGACATCCCTTTGGAGATTCCGGAGTGTACGTTTGACGGCGAATGCCGCGGCACCTGTCCCCGCTGTGAGGCGGAAGTCCGTTACCTCGAACAGGAGCTGCGAAGGCGGAAAACCCTCGGCAAGGCGGTCACCATTGCCGGCATCGCCCTCTCCTCGATGGTGGCGGCGGGATGCTCCCCGAAGCAGACGCCGGGAGAACCGATCCTCCCACAAAACACACCCGTTGAAGAGACCGCTGTTGCAAAAACGGATACGGTTCCGAATGACACCCTTCCGAAAAAAGAAGAACCTGATGAGGTGCAATATAACGGCGGCATAGAAGTGCTTCTTGGCTTTTTTGTTGACCCCTCTGAACCAGCTGATGCCGGCAAGAAAGATTCTATTCCATACACGAATTTTTCATTTGGTGGAATTGATGAAGAAGTGGGCCCAGACACGGCCGCGTTTAAAAATACCATTGAGATGATTGACGAACCGTCAGATGAATGGGATAAGTAATTCTGCAACCTTGGCCGCCCCGTTCATCGGCGTTGCCCGCCACCGCATCGGCATCGACGGGGACGGTGTGACCACATTGGCGGCATTCCACGGCTGTCCGCTGCACTGCCGTTACTGTCTGAACCCCAGTTGTCTGGGGCCGTCGGAAACGTGCCGGACGCTCACTCCGGAACAGCTATACCAGGAGGTGCTTATCGACCAGCTCTACTTCCTCGCCACGGGCGGGGGAGTCTGTTTCGGCGGGGGCGAGCCGCTGCTGCGTCCGGAGTTCATCCGCCGCTTCCGCGAACTGTGCGGACCCGACTGGCAGCTCACTGTGGAGACCTCCCTCAACGTGCCCGCCGAAAACTTGGAGACCGTCATACCGGCGGTGAATGTCTATATCGTGGACATCAAGGATCTGGACAATTCGGTCTATCAAAGTTATACGGGAAAGAGTAACGAGCAAGTCTGGACCAACCTCCAGCACCTGTTGCAAGCGGTCGGCAGCGACCGGATTGTGGTGCGGGTGCCGCTCATTCCCGAATACAACACCGAGGAGGCGGTCAAGCAGAGTGCGGTGCGGCTGCGCGAGGCTGGGTTCACCCGCATCGACTGCTTCCAGTACAAGCTGCTGAAATGAGTACACACAATCAGGATTGAAATGGCCCACCGACTCCATAAGGGCAACATTATCCAAAGAAAATGGTACTATTTTACAGATACGTAAAAATTTTTGATTTTTTTTGTAACATTTTGAAACCGGGGTCGTAAAACCTCATCGAACAACAAAAGGATGAAAAATCCTTTACGTATCATTAAAGGTTAATGGTTATCAACGGCGGAGGGGTCCGCCGTTGTTTTTTTATGTCATTCGTCAAATTCGGAATCGGCGATGGCAATGTCTTTCTTGTGATTGCTGAACGTGATGGTGGTGACATCGCCCTTTTTCTCGTTGAGTTTCACCTTCTTAGCCAACAATGTGGTGGCATCTAAATACACCTCAAGGGAGGTGTATATCTCCTTCATCGTCTTGTCGGTGGGTTTCATCAGTGCAAGGATGGAGCCGTCTGAGCAGCGGTAGTAGGAGATGGCGAAGCCGTTGTTTTCCACCAGCCCGTCGCCGTTGATGGTGCGGAGCAGCAGTTTGCAAAGCCCCTCAATCATCTTGTTTTGTACCGATCCTTTTTCATTTTTGAAAAAAGCACCCTTCTTGTTCAGGATGATGGCGTATTTTTTCGGCGAGGTGTAGGACCAGCGGAGCATATTGCTCTTTTTGTAGGCCATGTTGCCCTTTGAAACCACCTTGTCGGTGAAAAGCTTTGAGGTCTTCTCTTGCGAGAAATCGACCTTCAGCGTTTTCAGGTTGGTGGAATTGTTTTTTAGCTTTTGTACGGTCGTCGCTTTTTCGGTGCTGCTGAGCAGCTTGCTGCCGGCCGGCTGGGCCACAAGCGCCGTGGCGATGAACAGTGCCAGTATGGAGAGGATGATTTTTTTCATAAGAGTGATAACTTACTTTCTTTTCATTTATTGTACCAGTGGGTTGGTGAAGAAAACGGTGGCAAAAGTACAAATTAGTTTATAAAGTTCATCAGGGTTATAAAGTTTATCAAGTTTATCAGGTTGGGGGTACTTGATGAATTATCAGCTTGATAAACTTGCGACTTGATAAACTTGCAACTTTGTTGTATCTTTGCCGCCGAATTTAGCAGAACAATGATAAACAGTGAATTTTTGCCTTATTTACCCACTGTGATTGAGATATTGAAGAATCACAATGTAAGGAGTGCGTACCTGTTCGGGTCGGTGCTTACCAACCGCTTCAATAAGGACAGTGACGTGGACTTTTTGGTGGACTATGATCCCTCTATGCAGTCTATGGAACGAGGCGAGTCGCTCTTAAATCTACAAATTGCCCTTGAAGATGAAATACATAGAGACGTAGATATCGTAACAGCATACACCCTCAAAAACCCATATTTTATAGAGGAATTGAATCAGACAAAATACCACATCTATGGACCCACAAATTAAAAAGTTGCTGACTGATATTGCTAATTGTATTTTGCGAATTGAAGAGTACACGAAGGAAATTACAACCTTTGAAGTATTCAATTCCAACACATTAATACAAAATGCCGTAGAAAGGAATATAGAAATCATAGGTGAGGCCATGAACGCGCTGCTGAAGATAACCCCAGAAATCCCGATTTCCAGTGCAAGAAAAATTGTCAATACCCGCAATATGCTCATTCATGGTTATGATTCTGTGGACGAAGCCACTATTTGGGTAATTGTGCGCAAATATGTCCCCATCCTGAAGAAAGAGGTGACAGATTTGCTTGACGAAAATTGAAATGAATTTGTTTTTTTCCGCGGCATCACCCGCCCCGTTCTTCCGTACCTGCCGCCCGTGCCGCGGACGGACGCACGAGGCCTCCGCAATCCCCATACTGCGGTGTCACTTCGTTCCACCTTGTAAGGGGTTACTGAAATCTCACCCCTCCGGGGTGAACGATACTTTGTGCCAAGCCACCCGCCTTAAATGCGAACGGAGTGAGCAGAATGCGGGCGATAGCCTGCCCAAATGTTCGCGTCAGCGAACAAAATCAAAAATGTGAGCGAAGCGAACCTAAATGCGAGCGCTAGCGAGCAGAATCAAGAATGTGAGCGAAGCGAACCCAAATGCGAGCGCTAGCGAGCAGAATCAAGAATGTGAGCGAAGCGAACCCAAATGCGAGCGTTAGCGAGCAGAATCAAGAATGTGAGCGAAGCGAACCCAAATGCGAGCGCTAGCGAGCAGAATCAAGAATGTGAGCGAAGCGAACCCAAATGCGAGCGTTAGCGAGCAGAATCAAGAATGTGAGCGAAGCGAACCCAATGCGAGCGTCAGCGAGCCAACTCCAGAAACTCCTGGTCGGCGTTGAAGATCTCGGCGATGCGGAGTGCCTCTTCCGGCACCTCGTCGGAGGTAGTCTCCACCAGCGTGTAGTCCATGTAGCGGGAGAGGTTGCCCGGGGTGATGTTGCCGGTCACGCCGTCTATGCGGAGGCCGGTGACCCGCAGCCGCCGGCACTTCGCCGCCACCCCGCCATAGTGCGTGGTGACGACCGACATCACGGCGTACTTCTGCATCATCAGCACGAAGGCGTTCACAATCCGCTTGCCCTCCTCGGGGTTGGTGGTGCGTGCCAGCTCGTCCACCAAGGCCAGCACCCGCCGCTCCGACTTGGCACTCTCGATGATGCGGTTGATGTTCAGCACCTCCACCGCAAACGACGACAGCCCGTGCTTTTCCGACTGCGCATCCTCGATGATGCAGAACACCTCGTCCATCGGCAGGATTTCCGCCTCCTCGGCGGGCACGAAAAAACCGAACTGGAACAGATATTGCGCCAGACATAACGACTTGAGCACCACGGTCTTTCCCGACATGTTGGCGCCGGTGATCAAGGTCGGTTCCTGGTGCAGCTCAATGGTGACAGGTTGGAACTCTTCTCCCCTTTCCTGCAAAAGGTGTTTTACCTCCGGTTGGAAAAGTCCTTTATAGTAAGTTCTCGTTTCCGAGATGGCGGGACGGCACAGGTGCCACTCTTCCGCCAGCTGCGCCTTGGCATTGAGCAGGTCGAGTTCGGCAATCTGGCGCAGGTTGTCCTCGATATTTTTCCAATAGGGATGCAGCAGCTCCGTCAACTTCTGCCGCACCTCGTCCTCAATCTGCATCGCCTGGTAGGTCAACTCCTCGCGGCGTTCCGCATCATCGGTGCTTTGGATCTGCTTACGGAGTTCCGCCAGCCGTTCGTCATACACCGAATAGATGTAGAAGTGGGCGATGCGGCTTCCCTCAGGGTCCAACGTCTGCACCACCTTCGAGAGGTCGTACAGGTGCAAATCCTCGTAATTCGATTCTTGCATCAAACGAAGGATGTATTGGGAGTTGAGGGCGAATTTCTTGATTTCAAACAGTTCGATGTCATCCAAAACTCGCAGAAAGCGGAGGTTCAGGATGGTTTGGCGGATGTCGTTGACGGTGTGCAGCGCGCCCACGAGGTTCATCACGGCACTCGGGTAGTTCCGCAGAAACTGGATGTGCCGCTCCGTCTTGTCGAACTCCTCGCGAAGCAGTTCTGGCTTGGTGCACGGCAGCTGGTGCAGCAACAGCGACTTGCCCAAGGTGGAGCACACCTTGACATTGTCATAGACGTACTGCATTCCGCTGACTTCCGTGATAAAATGCTTGAACTGCTTCATTTCCGTAAAACGGGACTATATCGTTACTTTCTGCCTTTTTGTTGCTGTTTGGCCAGCTGTTGCTGCTGCTTGGCCAACTCTTCCATCTTCAGCTGCCATTTTGATTTCTTGACGGGCTTGCTCATGTTGGTCAGAAGCTGCTGGCGCAGTTTTTCTTCGTTAATCAGAACACGGAACAGCCACATCTGGAAGAAAGTGATGAGGTTGACCAAGAGGTAGTAGTAGGTCAATGCGGCGGAGAAGCTGTTGAACATGCCGAGGAAGAGGATGGGCATCAGGTACATCATGACCTTCATCGACTTCATCTGCTGGTCGTTGCCGGCGGACATCATTTTGTTGTTGAGCCATGTGTAAACGAGGGTGGCGATGGTCATCAGCAGGGTGAACAAGCTGACGTGGTCGCCGTAGAACGGGATGTTGAAGCCGAAGTCGAGGATGGAGTCGTAGGTGGAGAGGTCGTCGGCCCAGAGGAAGGGCTGCTGGCGCAGTTCGTACGCTGCCGGGAAGAACCGGAACATGGCGATGAGGATGGGCATCTGGAGCAGCATCGGCAGGCAGCCCGACATCGGACTCACGCCGGCCCGCTTGTACAGGTTCATCATGGCCTGCTGTTTCTTCATTGCATCCTCCTGTTTCGGATATTTGGCGTTCAACTCTTCTATTTCCGGTTTCAGCACGCGCATCTTGGCCGACGACATATAGGTTTTGTAGGCAATCGGCAGCAGCACAATCTTGATGATGATGGTGAGAATCAGGATGATGATGCCGTAACTGAGTCCGTATGCCTCCAGCCAGTTGAAAATCGGGATGACGGCGGCGCGGTTGATCCAGTGCAGCAGGAAGAAACCCCAGCCGAGCGGTACCATCTTTTCAAGGTTCTGCTCGTAAGGTTCCAACAGTTTGTACTGGTTCGGGCCGAAATAGAGGTTCATGTCAAAAGAGCCATTGTCCAAGTCCGAAACCTCGAACGCAAGATCTGCCGTCATCTTCTTGATGAGCGGGCGCTGTTCCTTTTCAGGAAGTTGCACTTCGAGATGTCCTTTTTTGAAGGCATCTTCCTTTGCAATGAGGATGGAGGTGAAGAACTGCTGCTTGAAGGCCACCCATTTGAGGTTGGTGGTTAAGTTCTTGGTATCGGAGTCACGTTCGTTCAGGTTATCCACCTTGTCCAAATTATCCATGTAGAAAAGGGTGGTGGCATCGCGTTCGTAGTCGTAGTTTTTCTCCACGTTGTTGATGTCGGCGTTCCACGAGAGGTCGAACTCGCGGCGGTTCTTGTAGATGTATTCCGACATATTGACGAAGCGGACGGTGTAGTCGAAACGGTAATCGTCGGGGCGGAAGGTATAGCAGAACTCCAGGTAGCTGGCGGTGTCGAGGGCGTTGGTCGCGGCAGAGTCGCCTGTCTGGTAGGGATAGACCCGCAGCGACAGCGTCTGTTCTTCGCCTTCCAGCACGTTGAGCGTGTCAGTGGAGGCGGTGAAGTACAGGTCGCTGGTGTTGAGGACGGTGTAGTCCGGGAGTTTGAAGTCGAACCCCATCTTGGTGTCGCCGTTGTCGAACAGGACCAGTTTTTCCTTGGGCTGGTCTTTGGGCGTATAGCGGTAGATGTCGGCGTATTCGATGCGGGTGACGTAGCCGCCGGTGCGGGCGAAATGGTACTGCGCCAGCTTCGTGTTCACCACATAGTCACCGGTCTGGCTTTCATCGGTGTAACCAAAAGCACCGAGGTTTTTCGTGACGGTTTGGGTGGTGTCCTGGGCTTGGAGCGCGTCGGTGGCGGTGCTGTCCGACACAGCCTGTGCGGCCATTTCCACATCCTCCTGGATTTTTGCCTGTTGTTCCGCAATCTCCTTGGCTTTCGCCTCGTTCGCCTTCTTTGCCTTGTTTGTGGCATAAAAACTGTAGCCCATCAGCATTCCGAAGATGAGCAACAGCCCGATAATCGTGTTTTTATCCATTTGTTTAATGTTGAAAAATAAGGCGGCAAAAATACAACAAAGTTACAAGTTTATCAAGTTGCAAGTTTGTCAAGTTGCAAGTTTATCAGGTTACAAGTTTATCAAGTTTCCTTAACCTGATAAACTTTATGAACTTTACAAACTTTATAAACTAATTCGTACTTTTGCACCCGTATTCATTGCATGATGATTAAGCAACGGCAAAACGGCGGACGGACGGAAGTGTTCGACATAATCCGCAAAAAATGGGTTCCTTTCACGGAGGAGGAGAAGGTGCGGCAGTACCTCATCCACTTTCTTATTTCGCAAAAAGGGATTCCCGAATCACACCTTTCGGTGGAGCGCCAGATCACGGTGAACGGCCTCACCCGCCGCTACGATTTGGTGGTTTTCGACCGTGAGGGCGGGCCGTGGCTCGTCATCGAGTGCAAAGCCCCGACGGTAGAGCTGACCCAGGCGGTGGTGGAGCAGGTGGGACGGTACAACAAGACCCTCCGCGCCCCCTACATCGCGGTAAGCAACGGCCGGCAGAGCATCTTCTTCCGTATTGATTTTGAAACGGAAAAGATTGTTTTTTTAAAGGATTTTTCCGAAATACAGAACCAACTAGATGCAGAATGATTTCTGACAAACCACCTGTAGAGACGCGCCATGGCACGTCTCTATAAAAAAAATGCATTTTTTCGGCCTTTTTTTGAAACAAATTGAAGAGAAAAGCGTTTAATTTATTTCTGAAAAACTGACAATGATGAAAAGAATTTGCTCGTTACTGCTTACTATTTGCGCCTGTATAGCCGTTTTTGCGCAGAGCGGAAGTGTGGAAATGCCATCGCTGGTGTCGGGATATGCCAATAATGAGGGCATTACTTCCAGTGTAGGGCAAATTTTCGATGCAATGGCACCTGAAGGTGCCTCCATTTCAATCCTCACTGAAGGCATACAGCAGGGTGAACAATCTGCCTGTCAAGACATTACCGAGGTGACTGATATTGACAACAACACCTATCCTGCTGTGGATCTCGGTCTCTATTGCTGGACGGGCACAAACCTGAAAACGAAGCATTATGCCAACGGAGATACAATATCTGATATAAGAACCTACCCATCAGATGTTCATACCTCCTCCATTCCGAATATCTTTGATATTTTTGGTCATCTCTACACATGGAGCGCTGCCACCCAGTACAATGCTGGCCAAGGCATCTGCCCCAATGGTTGGCACATACCGACCGAATCCGAGATGGAATACATAATGGCTGCATACGACCCCGAAGAACTGATGGCCACCACCCATTGGATTCCCAACATAGGTACCGACATCACAAGTTTCACGCTTCTGCCAGGAGGGCGTTACAACAGCGTCCTTGGCCGCTATGAAGATCTTCTCGTACACGCCTACCTGTGGACAATCAAGGAGGATGGATCCTATGCTGTTGCCTGTGCGTTCGGCGCAGCGTGCAGCACCACTGAGTTCTTCTCGAGTGAGAGAACCAACGGCTATAGCGTGCGATGCATACTGAACTACTAGCAAAAACTGACAAAATCTATAGTACTATGAAAAAAATCCTATTTTTTCTTTCCATTGTATTGTTAACGATAGCAACGGCCTTTGCACAGACCGCAACTTTGAGTTATCAGGCCGTCGTGCGCGACAGCCACAATAAGTTTGTGCGGAACACGGATATTGACGTGGAGGTCCGCATCAGTGTGGAGAGTACGGAAAGGTACTATGAGACCCGCACCGCCCACACCAACCAGAACGGCGTAGTCTCCTTCTCCATCGGGGATGCGAGCCGCACGTCGCATACAGGTGACGAACTTGTGGATATTACAGGCTGGCGCAACGCCACCATTTCGGTGACCTTCCACCTGGCAGACGGCGACGTCACGACCAACTCGCCGGTGTCGGCCGTGCCGTACGCACTTGAGGTGAATCCCGCTCTGCTCCCCACGGTGAACGACGCCACCCTCACCATCCAGAAAAACAGCACGGATGTCGGCACCTTCACCGCCAACCAAGGCACTGACCAAACCATCAATATTACGGTGCCAACCTGCGACAGCCTCAGCGACTGCGACTTGATCAAAGGCATCTTAAACAGATTAGACAGATTGGAACAGCTGAACGACTCCCTCGCCAGAGAGCTCGACAAGATGAAACCTTCCCTCACCGTGACCGCCTCGCTCGACACTGTGACCATTTGCAGCGGATCCTCCCACCCCGTGACCTACACGGCCACGTTCCATAACTGCAGCAGCAGCGATTACACCATTTTATGGAAGGTGAACGGCACGGACTCCTCCAACGTAACAACCCCGACCTTTACCTTCAATGCGGAGACCGCAGGCGACTACGAGGTGGTCTGCATCGCCACCCGCTCCGACAACAGCTTAGTGACGGACACCGCAACCACCCATGTGGAAGAGGACATTAATGTACCCTCATTCACCGCGACAGTCAATACGCTGACCGTATCATTATCAGATATTGTGAACACGGCGACCATCCAGTGGGATACGGACAGCATACCTGTAGCCTTTAGCGGCACTTCCGCCGAACACACCTATTCCGTTGCCGACACCATCACCATTACTGCAACCAGTGCAAACGGTTGCACGTTCATCATGGGACTCCGCCTCCAGCCAACGGCTCCCACGGTGACCACAGACAGCATCCCCACGAGCACGATTGCAGCTACTACGGCCAAAGCGTACGGAACAGTAACCTCCGACGGTGGCATGCCCAACACTAAGCGCGGCATGGTGTATTCCACTTCCAACCTGAATCTGAAACTCGGTGTTTCTGGTGTTGATTCTGTAATGAATGGCACCGGCAAGGGTAGCTACTCATGCAACCTGAAGCGATTAGTTCCCTGCACCCAGTATTATGTGCGCGCTTTCGCCTTCAACGATGTGGATACAGCATACGGTGAGGTGAAAGATTTCACCACGTTGCCATTCTCCTGCGGCAGCACACTTACCGATATTGATGGCAATGAATATGGCACTTTGCTACTCGGCAGCCAATGCTGGATGCAACAGAACCTGCGCACCACTCATTTTGCTGACGGAACTGAAATTCCGGTTGGCGGATTGGATAATCACAGTGGTGCTCGCCGTTATGCGCCGAATAGTAATCTCGATACATACGGTTATTTATACAACTGGGATGCCGCATTGAACGGCAGTGCTTCATCCTCCGCCAATCCGAGTGGTGTACAAGGCGTATGCCCCGACGGATGGCACCTGCCGAGCGATGCCGAATGGACACAACTGACCAGCTTCATTGCTTCTAACAGTGCGAATGTATGTGACAACAATCCTAGTTACATTGCAAAATCCATGGCCTCTACGGAGGGATGGGGCACTTGGAGTGCATGTCCTTCCACTACCAACAACAGCACCGGATTCTCAGTTTTGCCCGCCGGCACATGGCACGTTAGTGGAGGCATCGGTCTTGCAGGCCAGGGATATTTTGATGGTCATGCCATTTTCAGGACAGCCACGGAATTTGAGGGACTTTATGTCATGGCCAGAGAGTTCTATACTGAAAACCCCTATGTGGACGCGACTGCCATTGACAAAACGAACGGTCTGTCGGTACGCTGCGTGCTCACCTGTCCGACAGATGCCGCCTACCTGCCCACCATTTCTACCGTGATATTAAGTCGTTCGGGCGCTACGATCAGCATGACGGCCAAGGTGATTTCCGACGGCGGCGCAACCGTGACCGAGCGCGGCGTCTGCTGGAGCACCTCTCAGAACCCCACCACCAGTTCCGACCACACAGCCGACAGCGGTACGGGCATTGGAGAGTTCACCGTTACCGGAAGCCTCACCCCCGGCGCCACCTACTACGTGCGGGCCTACGCCACCAACAGTGAGGGCACGGCCTACGGCGCAGAGGTAACCTACGTTATGCCGAATCTTCCCACGGTGACTACGAGTGGGGTTTCCAACATAGCAGCGACCACCGCAACGGCTGGCGGCAATGTAGCCGACGATGCGGGAGGCGCCACTGTAAGCGCTCGCGGCGTGTGCTGGAGCACCTCGCAAAATCCGACCGTCAGCGACAGCCATACTACCGACGGCAGCGGCACGGGCAGTTTCACCAGCAACATCACGGGCCTCAATCCCACCACGACGTATTACGTCCGGGCGTATGCCACAAATGATGCGGGAACGACGTATGGGAGCCAAGTGAGTTTCACTACCACGGAGGCGACGCCCATGGTAACCACCAATGCTGTAAGTGATATCACCCTTGACAACACCACTATCAATGTTACTTGCGGCGGCAATGTGACCGACATGGGTGCTACCGATGTCACCGCTCGCGGCGTATGCTGGAGCACTTCAGAAAACCCGACCATTAGCAACAGTCACACAACCGACGGCAGCGGTTTGGGCAGCTTCACCAGCAACATCACGGGCCTCACATCCGGCGAGACCTATTATGTGCGGGCCTACGCCACCAATAGCTCGGGCACAGCGTATGGTAACCAAGTGAGCCTCACTCTCCCCATGGTGGATGCTAAGTCCTGTCCCTCTGCGCCCGTGGTCACCGATCACGAAGGCAATGCGTATGCAACGGTGCTGATCGGCACGCAGTGCTGGATGCGTGAAAACCTGCGCACCACCACCTCTCCCAAAACCGGAACCTACTTGGTGAACACCGAACACAAAACTACGATCAATAGATCGTCATATTTGGGTTCCAAGGTGGCACACTGGATCTATAATGATTCAACAACATACGCTCCTAAGGGCTATGGTCTGCTCTACAACTGGTGCGCGGCGATGGACACCGCCAACCCCGAAAACTATGTGGAGGTGCCTACCCCAAGTACCAGCGGTAACAACACTGCGTTCAGCATCACGGTTACTGGCAATCATAGGGGCATTTGCCCTGTTGGTTGGCACCTGCCGGCCTTTGCAGAATTGAACTATCTCAAAAATAATTATTCCAATTCAGACCTGCTTGCTAACGATGATGTTTGGACGGGCTCGCCCACCAATGCCAGCGGGTTCACAGCACGTCCCGCCGGCTATTTCGGCAATGGTTACTCGAGTTTCCAAGGGGATGGAACTGGAAACAAAACCTATTTCTGGAGTTGTACGAATGGAACGCAAGCGCAATCTCTGTATCTGACCAACAGCCAAAAGACAACAGGAAATATGGATAAGAATTACGGTATGTCCGTCCGTTGCATAAAGGATTGATAATGGGTGAGGTTCTGCTGCGCGATGCGCTGCGGAATGACAATGATACATTTTATGGCAAACCGGCCGTCCCGTATGGGGCGGTCGGTTTTTGTCTGGGGATGGCTTTGTAGAGACGCGCTATGGCACGTCTCTACAAGGATAGCATTACGCCGAAAATTTTTGTATTTTTGCCCTCCGTAAATTTCCCGTTTGCACGACACAATCGAATGTTATAAAATCATCTCAATATGTTCAAAATCCTTTCCCGCCAAGAATTAGCCGAAGACACTTATTTATTGTTAGTTGAAGCCCCCAGAATCGCCAAAGCCGCACTTCCGGGGCAGTTTTTAATCGTAAAAAAGACGGACACCGCCGAGCGCATCCCGCTGACCATCAGCGACAGCGATGCTGACAAAGGCACCGTCACCATCGTGTTCAAAGCCATCGGCAAGTCCACCCGCGACCTCGCCGCCATGCGGGAAGGCGACTTCCTTCACGACATCACCGGCCCGCTCGGACGCCCCTCCGAATTCGTCAACCTCTCCGACGAAGAGCGCCGCGCCAAACGGTTCGTCTTCGTGGGCGGCGGCGTCGGCATCGCCCCCATCTACCCCCAGGTGAAATGGCTCCATCAGCATGGCGTCACCCCCGACGTCATCGTGGGCGTGCGCACCAAATCGCTCCTCATCTTCGAGGACGAGCTGCGCTCCGTCGCCACCCTGCACGTCACCACCGACGATGCCTCCTACGGCACAAAGGGCCTCGTTACGGACAAACTGCGTGAACTCATCAACGCCGGCAATCGCTACGACGAGGTCATCGCCATCGGCCCGATGATCATGATGCGCTTCGTCACCGAGGTGGCCAAGGAGTTCAACATCCCCTGCACCGTCAGCCTCAACTCGCTGATGGTCGATGGCACCGGCATGTGCGGTGCCTGCCGCGTGAGTGTCGGCGGCGAGACCAAGTTCACCTGCGTGGACGGTCCCGAGTTCGACGGCGCAAAAGTGGATTTCGCTCTGGCCATGAAACGTCAGGCGATGTACAACAACGTGGAAGAACGCAAAATTCTTGAACAAGAAGAGATAGCGGAAGGTCACGTCTGCCATGTCGGCGGTATCTGCGAAGAGATGCCCGACAAGAAGCGGCGCGTGCCCGTCCGTGAGCAGGACCCGAAGGTGCGTGCCACCAACTTCGGCGAGGTGTGCCTCGGCTACAATGCGGAGGAGGCCGTGGCGGAGGCACAGCGTTGTCTGCACTGCAAGGCACCCCGCTGCGTGCAGGGCTGCCCCGTCAACATCAACATTCCCGACTTCATCCACGAGGTGGCACAGGGCAACTTTGAAGAGGCCGCCCGCATCATCAACCGCGACTCGGCACTTCCCGCTGTCTGCGGGCGTGTGTGTCCGCAGGAAAAACAATGCGAAGGCCAGTGTGTGCTCGGCATCAAGGGAGAACCCATCGCCATCGGCAAGCTGGAGCGGTTCGTCGGCGATTACGCCCGCGAACACAACCTCACTTTCGACGCGCCCACCGAAAAGAAGGGCAAGAAGGTGGCGGTCATCGGCAGCGGCCCCGCCGGCATCACCTGCGCCAAGGAACTTTTGGGCAAGGGGTACGATGTCACGGTTTTCGAGGCGCTGCACGAGATGGGCGGCGTGCTGGTCTATGGCATCCCGTCGTTCCGTCTGCCCAAGGAGACTGTGGTGAAGCACGAGATCGAGAATGTCCGCAAGATGGGGGCGAAATTCGAGACGGACGTGGTCATCGGGCGCACGGTTTCCATCGACGATTTGTTTGAAAAAGAGGGATTTTCCGCCGTCTTCATCGGCAGTGGCGCGGGACTTCCCAAGTTTATGAATATCCCCGGTGAGAACCTGTGCGGCGTGGTTTCCGCCAACGAGTTCCTCACCCGCAACAACCTGCTGTTTGCCTACCGCGAGGGCTACGATACGCCCAACTTTGTGGGACGGAAAGTGGCGGTGGTCGGCGGCGGCAACGTGGCCATGGATGCGGCGCGTACGGCGTTGCGTCTCGGCGCCGAGGTGACGGTGGTCTATCGCCGTTCCGAAGCCGAGCTGCCGGCGCGTGCGGAGGAGGTCCATCACGCCAAGGAGGAAGGCATCATCTTCAAGCTGCTGTGCAATCCGGAGGAGATTCTCGGTGACGAAAACGGCTGGGTGAAGGGGATGCGCTGCATCCGTATGGAGCTGGGCGAGCCCGACGCAAGCGGCCGCCGCAGTCCCGTCGAGGTGCCCGGCAGCGACTTTGAACTTCCTGTCGATATGGTGATTATGGCGTTGGGTACGTCACCCAACCCGCTGATTTCCGGCACGACACCGGGGCTGAAGATGAACCGGCGCAACTGCATCGAGACGGACGAGGCCACGGGTGAGACGTCACGTGAAGGCGTATTCTGTGGCGGTGACGCGGCGAGCGGGGCGGCCACGGTCATCCTGGCCATGGGTGCGGGCAAGAAGGCCGCGGCATCCATCGACAAGTACCTGTCGAAGTAGATATTTTACAACACGAAAGAATCAAACACTGGTTCACACAACAAAAAGCCGGGTTTCCGAAAGGCGACCCGCTTTTTTTTCTAATTTTGCAGCCGGAATCCATATATGTCACGCGAAAAAGAAATCTATAAGGTTACGCTGTTAGGCAGTGCGGGCAACATCGCCCTGCTGACGTTCAAGTTCATTGCCGGCATCCTCGGGCACAGTGCCGCCATGGTTGCCGATGCGGTGCACTCGCTGTCCGACTTTGTCACCGACCTCATCGTGCTGGCCTTTGTCAGCATCAGCGCCAAGCCGCAGGACGCTTCGCACGACTACGGGCACGGCAAATTCGAGACGCTGGCCACCTTTTTCATCGGTCTGGCGCTGGTGGCGGCGGCCACGGGCATCATCGTTTCAGGAAGTCTCAAGTTTGCGGACTGGCTCAACGGCGCGCAGTTGGAAGCGCCGGGGCAGCTTGCCTTGTGGGCGGCATTGATTTCCATTGTGGTAAAGGAATTATTGTATCAATACACTTTCTGGAAGGGAAAGAAGCTTGATTCCCAGGCAGTGATGGCGAACGCGTGGCATCACCGCAGCGACGCGCTTTCGTCCATTGGCGCCGCTGTCGGCATCGGCGGGGCCATCCTGCTCGGCGAACGCTGGACGGTGCTTGACCCCATCGCCTCCATCGTGGTGGGCGCCATGCTGCTGAAAGTGGCATGGCAACTGCTCAAAGGGAGCATCGGAGAACTCACCGAGCAATCGCTGCCGGACGAGACGGAAAATGAGATTGAGCAGATCATCACCTCCTTCCCCGAGGTGTCGGAGCCGCACAATATCCGGACCCGTCGCATCGGCAGCCGCATCGCCATCGAGGCACATATTCGTATGGATGGAAATATGACATTATACGATGCGCACGAACGCACCAGCGCCATCGAACACAAACTCAGGGAGCGGTTTGGACCGGAGACCCACGTCACCCTCCATACGGAGCCGAAACATCCGTAAAGACTTCCCCGACCCGTCAAGGACTAAAAAAGCATAGACCATGAACATCGAAGAATTCCGTGAATTTTGCCTGTCGCTGGGAGAGGTGGAGGAAAAGCTGCCCTTTGCAAAGATGCCCGGCGGCGAGTCCGTGCTGGTGTTTTACGTCTGCGGCCACACCTTCTGCTACTGCGACCTCGACGACTTCACCGCCATCAATCTCAAATGCCAGCCCGAGCGTATCGTGGAACTGCGCGAGTCCTCCGAGGGCTTCTGCGACCCCGACCACATGAGTCCCAAGCACTGGATCGGCGTGCAAGTGCAAGTTGTGAAAGCTGAACTGCTGAAAGAGCTGGTCCGCAACTCCTACGAGATTGTGAAGAGGAAATATTCAAAAAAACGTTAATATTAATAGCTTGCATATGAAATCGCGTAAGCTCTTCGTCGTTTTGGCATTCTCGGCTTTGTTCCTCGCTGTTATAGTTGAAGTTATGATGTTGCTTTCATCTCTATTGGATGGAAAATATGCTTTGACGGAATCAAACTACCTTTTGCATATCACTAGTTTTTCCATTGCGTTATTTATAAGCAACATTGTTATTTTTGGTCTTTTGATATGGATTGTCAAATTGCTGAAACGGGAATAGGGGCGTTTATTGTACGATTAAATAAAAAAAACTCCTTGAAAATCAAGGAGTTTTTCGTGTACCCGGGGCCGGGATCGAACCGGCACGAGTGTTACCTCATCGGTTTTTGAGACCGACGCGTCTACCAATTCCGCCACCTGGGCATCGGCTTTTTTGAGGCGGCAAAAATACAACTTTTTTCAAAACAACACCCGCCCCTTCCGAATTATTTTTTACGGCCCTGAAACAGTGACTCCCAGCGGATTTTAACGGAAGATGTCCTTGTACTTCACCTCCCTGATCTCGTAGGTTTTCGCCAATTTCGACACATCGATACGCTTTTTGTCGCCAGCAACGGTGATAACCAACGGGGTCTTTCCCACCATCTCGTAATAGAAATTACGCATTTGGTTGAAATCCATCTGTTTGAGAAGTTCCATCTGCTCCTGACGCGGGTCGCCGTTGAAACCGTATTCCTGCCATCTCCGCACCTGCGCCGGATAGTCACGGAACGAGATGTAGGAGGCCTCCATCTTTTTCAGCGCGGATGCCTTGGCCGTTTCAAACTTCTCCGGCTTGTCGGGACATCCTACCAAAAGTTCCGCCATCGCCTCGCAGCCCTCCACGGTTTTGTCGGCCTGCGTGCCCAAAAATCCTACCACAAAGCCGGGAATGCGGTTGAGTACATCAAAAGAGTAATAACCGTATGCTGAATATCCAAGCGAGCGTAATTCTCTGATTTCTTGAAAGATGACACCCGCCATACTGCCACCCATAAACTCGTTGTAAATCTTACAAGCCACTTGCTGTTTCATCGTTTTCACCTTGTCGCCCTGGATATAAAAATAGATGTTGCTCTGCAAAAAATGTGAGTTGGAAGCCAAAAACAGCGCCGGACGGGAATAGGTCTGCAATGGGCGAAACGCTCTTGTCCCCGTTTTGACATCTTCTTTCAAATCGTAAATATCTGTCAAATATTGTTTTACCTTTTCAGGGCTCTCATTTCCCACGTAGGTTGCATAGCCGTCATACTCGAAAACATGCGCGAACGATTGCATAAGTTCATCTCCCGAGATCTTTTGTAATTCCTTGAGAGATAGTTTATTGAGATAGGGTGACTTTTCGCCGTAAAGGGCATACATGTAAAGTGCGTAGCCCCACGCGCTGGCGTCGTTCTTCTGCATTTTCTGGCTTCCTTTCTCCCCGTCCACCAGCACCGACAACATCTTTTCGTCATTTGCCGGATGGGTCAGCTTCTCGTGGCACAGTTCCAAAATCTTCGGCAGATCCTTGTCGAAGCCCGAAATGGAAACTGTCGTAAGGTCGGAGGATGTTTGCACATCCAAAGAGGCGCCCAGCTTTTGCAAAGCCAGTTGAAAGTCTGTAAATTTTTGTTTCTCAGTTCCCTGCAAGTTGAAATATTCTACTGCGGAGCCCAATTTACGGTCGGATATTGTACCGTAGTTATAGACAATCTCCAACGAAAACAGGTCGTTGAGGGGATTTTTGCTGGCATACAGTTTGTATTTGGCATTGATGTCGAGCTGTGTCACCTTTCCTTTGCCCAGTTGTTCTTGCGGACGGATTTCCTTTGCCGGCATATTCTCTATCTTTTTCGCGAACTCCGACTTTGCATCCGTGTTCTGGGCCACCACCGGATCCCAAGCGGGTTTCTGCAGCTTCTCGTGCTTTTTTATCCCCATGTTGGATCGATAAATCAAACAGTTGTCTGTCAGGTATTTCTGTGCAATCTTTACCAAATCATCCTTCGTCAGATTTTTCAATAATTCGCCTTTTTTCTCGTAAAATTCAGGCGTTTGCTTGTTGGTCACCAGGTCCAGAACGGTATAGAAACGGTCTCCCAAAGATTCCATATTGGTAAGATAATCCGTCAGGTAGTCCATCTTTACGGCCTCGAACAGGTCGTCGCTGTAGTGGCCGGTCCGGAGCGAGTCAAGGGCAGCGAATACCAACGCCTCCGCCTGTTCGTGCGACTGTCCCAGAATCTTGGGAACGTAGAACACTGCAAACATTCCATGCTCCAGCATTCCGTAGTTAAAACTTTGTGACATAAACAGTTTGTTCTCGTTGTTCAGTTTGTCCAAAAGTCCGGTGGAGGACTCGTTGTTAAGAAGGCTGCCCAGAATATCCAAGTAAAACGCCTCTTCGCTATTGGTGCCGACGGTCTGGAAACCGATGGCGCCCACCTTGACGGGTGTCTCCTTCACCGTCACAATCTGATGACCGGAGAAGGGCTTCACCGGCAGGTTCAGGTCGGTGTTGAAGCGTTCGGTCTGCTTCGCCAGCTTCGGATCCACGCCGTCGCTTTCATTGTGGAGCTGTCCGATGGTGCGTTCCAGCAGCGGGAGGATGCCCCGCACCTCGAAGTCGCCCACCAGCACCAGCGTCATGTTGGCCGGGTGGTAGTAGGTGTTGAAGAACTTCTGCATCGCCGAAGTCTGCGGATTTTTCAGGTGTTTCTGGAAACCGATGACGGGAATTCCATAGGGGTGCGTGCCGTATGCCTCGGCTACGGCATCTTCTAAAAAGACCATCATCGGCTCATCCTGGTACATGTTGTACTCTTCGTAAACGGCCTCCAGCTCGCTCTGGAACAGCCGGAAAACGGGGTGGCGGAACCGCTCGCGATAGACCAGCAGCCATTTCTCCAACTGGTTGGAAGGAAAGCGGTTGTGATAGACCGTCACGTCGTTGCTGGTAAAGGCGTTCACGCCCTCGCCACCCATCATATCCAGACTCACGTCCACCTCGTTGGGGATGGCGAACTGCGTGGCTTTGTTGCTTAAATTGTTGATGTGAAGTAAAATATCGTTCCTCTCTTTGGCATCGGTTTTGCCGTGCAGCTCGTCATAAAGAAGGGAGATGCTGTCGAGGTAAACCTTTTCCGACGGCCAGTCAAGCGTGCCGATGCTGTCGGTGCCCTTGAACATGATGTGCTCCAGATAGTGCGCCATGCCGGTATTGTCGGACGGGTCGTTCTTGGAGCCGACGTGTACGCAGACAGCCCCGTAAATCTGCGGCTGTTCGTGAAATTCGCACAGCACCACGTTCATCCCATTGGAAAGCGTCACCTGCCGGATGGGCATCTTCTGTGAAAAAACACTGAAAACAAAGATGTTAAAAACAAAAAGGAGGATCGTTTTTTTCATATTGTATAAGGGTTGATTACTTGTATGCATTGAAAAATTAAAACCTTTCGCTTCCATTAATGGTAGAAAATCAAGCCGACGTAAAACCGCGGCCCCGTCGGCTCCAGCAGCTTTTTGTCGGCGATGGTGGTCATCCAGTCGGCTTTCAAAGTGAGGTGCAGCAGCTTGGTGAGGATGAAGTCGCAGCCGATGAAGGGGGTGAGGGCCATAAAACCCTGTTTATGGAAGAAGGCGTTCTTTTCCGCCGTCCAGTCGCCGCTGCGACCGTCGAACATCAGGAAGGAGGTTTGTGCGCCGCCGCCCACCGTCAGCCCGACGTAGGGCATCACATGCTTGAGGGCCCAGTAGAACTCGCCCAGCACACCGCCCCACCCGTACTTGATGTAGCTGCCGTTGTGCAGCTGGTGCAGGGTGGAGACATACCCTTCACCGCCCACCATCCAGTGCTGCCCCAGCTGCACACGGATCACGCCTCCAAGTCCAAAAGGCGCGCCTTTGGCATTATAGCCGATTTCCGGCATCTCGCCAAACAGGTAGCCTGTGTGCAGCATCATGCCGCCGTTGAACCCCGTCAGCACCTTCGGCTTGGCATCCTCCTGCGCCTGTGAGGCACAGCATAGAAAGAACAAGGCAAATACCCAAATCGTTATATGCAACCCTTTCATCCTATCCTTATTTTTCAATTTTCAGTTTTCAATTTTCAATTAATATAGATGCACGACTGTGCGTCCCTACTATCCCCTATTCCCTAATCCCTATCCCCTATAAAATCACGCGTAGCTGTGCATCCCGCCCAATATCAAATTCACCCCGAAATAGGTGATAAGAACGGATAAAAATGCAAGAATAGTGTATAGGTGGTAAAATGTCGGTTTCTGAAATATCGGTAGCTGCCGTGAATGGAGCGGGAAGAGATAGACCATCAAGGTGATGAGCGCCCACACCTCTTTCGGATCCCACGACCAGTAGGTGCCCCACGAGATGTTGGCCCACACCGCGCCGATGAAGATACCCGCTGCCAGCAACGCCACCGCCGGATAGAGCAGCAGCTGACTGAGGTCTTGCAGGTGCCCCATATAGTGGATGTTTTGTGGCTTTGTCAGTCGGATGAACACGGCGGTGATGCCGTTGAGCATGATGAAAAACAGCAGGGCGTAGGCAATCATGATGACCGTGACGTGCAGACTCAGCAACGGTGACGTAAGCACCGGCATCAGGTGGGTGACCGGCGGGTTGGAGCCGCCCATCATCTGCACTAGCAGAACGAATCCCATCATCAGCAGGCCCGCCGGCAGCGCCATCTCGTGCCGTCTCATCAGCAGCAGGGTAATGATGCCGATGCTCAGCGCCAGCAGGTTCATCGAGTCGAAGCTGCCGGCCATCGGCACGTGCCCGCCCGCAACCCACCGCAGGACGAACAGCAGCGCAAGGAATACGCTCAACCCAGCCGTCCACGCCACCGCCGCCCTCCGGACGTGCCGGTTGAGCTGACGGCCTTTGCCCAAACTGAACATCGCCGCCGCGAAGCACACCAACCCCATGAGGATGGTCGCTATCGCCAGCCACTTGCCGGCCGTCAGCCGGTTGTAGAGCCGTTCCGCACGGTATTGCGCCTTGGATGGCACCTGCCCCAGAGAGTATTTCTCCTGGTAGATTTTGGTCTTTTCAAAAACCTCGTCCAACGCTTTGAAATCGCCCATTACCACATATTCCTGGCAGAGGCTCAGCTGCTTGCGGATGAAGAGATATTCGTCATCGGAAATGTCCACGGGCAGTTGGTCGTTCTGGGTGTACCATGTGACGTCGCGCAGACTGTCGGCGTGGGGGAACATCTTCAGCAACTTGCCGTTGTACAACATATTGATAAGTTGGAACTTCTCGTCGGCGGCGCTGAACTTCTTCCGTCGCGGGTCGCCCATCGGCAGCGACTGCGCCGCCGCACCGGCCTTGCTCTCCCCGGAGAGGTCGTAGAGATCGGTCAATCGGGCGTACTTGCCGTTAATGCCGAGCGTTTCACGGACAAAGTCGCCTTTGATCTTGAACATCGGCTCCTTTTCCCAGTCGCCGGGGTAGAAGAGCCAGCCGCTGAGCACCTGCTCTGGCGTGTAGCCGCGATAGCGGGCGTTGCCGCAGATTTTCGTGGTGAAGTCCTTGGCCATCGTCTGGAGCGGGCAGACACGCCCTTTGTAGAGCACATACATCTGCCCCATCTTGTCGGCACTTTCGGCCGGAAGGGTGCGGGGCTTGTCGGCGGCTCTCGCCGGAATCATGAAACCGGCGGTTATCAGTACGAGCAGCAGGGCGGCTTTGCCCGACGTTTTTTGCAGCAGTGTACGGAACTGTCCCTTGCGGTCAAAGAACATTCCGACCATGCCGGCCAACAGCAGCAGGTAGCCCGCGTAGGTCACGCCGGTGCCCCACGGGTCGTGCGCCACTGCCAGCACCGAGTTGCCCTCCTCGTCGTAATCACTTTGGTAAAAGCGGTAGTGACGGTATTTCAGGATGTGGTTCATGGAGATTTTTGCATCGGTCTGTTTCCCGCTGTCGGTGATTTTCAGGTAGCTCACAAAGTCCATCGGGGAGTGAGTGCCCGGGTAGGTCTCCACCTCGAACCGGTCGAGGGTGAGAGTGAAGGGAAGTACTACCTCGTGGCTTGTCCCATTTTCATCGATGGTGAATTGGCTGGCGGCGGTTCCCGGTTGCAGGGTCATCTCGCCGTGCTGTCCGGTGAGTTTTGTCAGCAAAGCGCCCAGCAGGATGAGCAGCACGGCGACGTGCAGGGTGCAAACCACGGGACGCTTCCATGCCTTCTTGACAATCAGCAAGACCACCATGCCGACGGCGGCCAATGCCCACAGGGCGGCAAACCACCACGAGCCATAAACGTGGCTGAGGGCGAAGTCGGAGCCGTGGAATCTTTCAATGACGGTGCCCGCGGCCATCACGGCAATCAGGATGACCATCAGGGCGGATAAAATGTGGCGGAGAATTTTCATTGGATATGATATTATTTAACGAATGTAGAGACGCAAAATTTTGCGTCTCTACAAAAAAACAACCTAAAATAAAAACATCTTTATGACATTATTAAACATCATCAAATGGCGTTGATGAATTGAACGATGGCATTGCGGTCCTCTTTGCTGAGGTTGCGGAATTTCTCGACGGTCCAGCGGGCGTCGCTTTGGCTGTCGCCGTGCCACATGATGGCTTCGATGACGTTGCGGGCGCGGCAGTCGTGCAGACGGTCGGCGGCGCCGGTGCAGATGGCGGAGAGGCCGCGGCCCCACAGCGGGGTGGTGCGGCACCATCCGGTGCGGATGTCGTTCTGCATGTGCAGCTTGTGCTGGATCATGTCGGTGTAGGGCCATATCTTCTGGTTGGGATAGCGCGGCAGGCGCTGGTCGCCGGTGGTGAAGAAGTGGTTGGGGTCGGTGAAGCGGTCGCTGCCGGTGGTCCAGCTGGGACGGTGGCAGGAGGCGCAGCCGATTTCGCGGAACAGCTCGCGTCCCCGTTGGATGGTCTTGTTGTCAAGGTCGCGGGCGGCGGGCACAGCCAAACCTCTGTGCCACACCATCAGGTTCACGTAGTCGTCGTCACTCATCTCGGCAGGCAGGTTGGTGCCGGTGAGGTAGTTGTAGATATCGGTTTCGGGATTGCCCGTCACGTTGTATTCCGGGAAGTAGTTGTAGAACTCGGCTTGCACTTGCGGGTCTTGAGAGGCGGTGCGGGCGTAGGTGGCGGTCATGTAGTGGTAGCGGCGGTCCTTGCGTGTCACGTTGGTGATGTTCCAGATGGCGTTGGCGCCGGGCCCGTCCTGCAGCGGACCGCGGGTGCAGGCGTAAGTGAACCGTTTGGGGTGGTTGGTGCTGCCGTAGAGTCCCGTCGGGGCCCAGTCGTTGCCGGCCCACATGGCGGGGTTGAGGTTTGCGCCGGCGGCGTACTCTTTGCGGTATTGCTCTCTCAGCGAGTCGTCGGGGATGGCATCCAGCAATCCGGTGCCGTAGATGCCGATGGTGGATTCCAACCGCACGATTTCGCTGCCGTAGGGAATGGTGTTGCCGCCCACCTCCAGCGGTACGTAGTACGCGGAAGCGGGAATCCGAACTTCCGGATAAATCAGGCTGTACGTCTCGCCGTCGGGGAAGGTGTTGCCCCACTCGTCGGTGTAGGGAAGCCATGTAATCTGAATCTGCGACTCGTCGATGGGCGCCTTGAAGGGCGGCACGGCCTTGGTCTGCGGCATCCCCGTGAGTGAGGAGATGTAGGTGTCGTTTTGGTCGGTGACGACCAAGAGGTAGCCGTTGCCCCAGTCGCCGGCGGCGTAGCGGTCCATCCGCTTGCCGTGCCCGTAACCCGGGTGGCAGGCAATGCAGGAACTGCGGATGTACAAGGGACCCAATCCGTTGAACGGCGGCGTGTTCTGGGTGAAGTCGCGCTCGAACAGGTACTCCCCGTACTTGAAGGCGGCCACATCGGTGACGGCGGGGGCGGGATCCTCATACGCGGAAGAGGAACGGTTGAACGTGGTGCCCAGCTTTCCGCCCGCATACGTTTCTTCCTCCAGCCACGACAGCGGCTCCTCCGGCTGCGGCTCATCCTTGTGGCAACCGTTCAACACCAACATTCCCGCCAAAATCAAACTTGCTATTTTTAAATGAGATGCGAAATGTTTCATAATTAATTTGTTAAATAATTAAACTTATTACCTTTTACCTTCTACCTTCTACAATTTCTACTACCCCGGCCTGCGGCCACCCCTTCTACATAGAAGGGGAATTTTCTACTATCCCCTAACCCCTATTCCCTAATCACTGTTTGCTGATCAGGGTATTGACTTCCGACAAGATGTCGTCCAGGGCTTGGCATGCGGCGATGGCCTCCCCGTTGGCGGCATTGGTGTAATTCTGCACAAACGGGGCGGGCATGGCGTGGATTTTCGTCTTGGCATGGTTGATGGCGGCCACCACGCGGTTGTCCAGATCTGCGTCTATGCCTTTGAGGTAGGTATGCAACGAGGCGGTGTTGCTTTGCTGTCCTTCCACACCACCGTAGTAGGCATTTTCGATGCTTATAATGTTATTGTAGAAATCTTCGATGGATTTGTGGCTGTAGGGCGATTCGATGTAGTTCGGGTCCTCGCCGTTGTAGGGCTTGCCGATTTTGGAGGTGCCCACCTCGTCGGCGATGGTTTTGCAGCCGTCGATGATGGCCATCAGTCCGCTGGCGGTGCTGGGGTAGGTGCTGCCGATAGTGCCCGACTTCTTGAGGTTGTCGCCGTAGCTGAAGTCGCCGCCGTTGACAGTGGTGTTGAGTTCCAAATCCTCCACTTTGTCACGGTGTGACTTGGGAGCGGCGTTGCCAATCCAGCTCACTTCCAACTGGTAGCAGCGGTTGCGGAGGTCTCCGGCCACCGCAATGGCGTAAATGAGTTGCAAATCAGTGATTTCGCTGACGCTCTTGGGTGCGCCGTTGCTGAAAAGGATGTACTCAATTCCATGAAAGCCGAGCAGGGAGTTGCCGAGTTTTTCACCGGCATATTCGTCGCCGTCTTCCGCATCCATCGCCTGAATCTGGGCGGTGTTGCTCATCATGGTGTTGAAAGCGTCCACGTCCAACGGCCACGAGTCGATGTGCGGGTCGATACCGAAGTCGGAGGCGGCACCGAACAGGAAGGCTTCGCTGCGTTCCCACCATGCCCGTGCGGTGAGGAATGTCTCGCAGGTGCGGTTCAAGTTCCCTTGGGTGCGGTCGGCACGCAACGTCTGTAAGTCGGTGACCAACTGCTCCGCATTGTTGGCCAAATTGGAATAGGTGGGCGCAATGGTGTGGTTCACATACTGCTCCAAAATGGCCTTCTGGGTTTCATCGGCGGTCATCACCGGATCATCTTTGTGACAGGATGTCATCACACCCATCATCATGAAGATTGCTGCAAAAAATAAAATGTTGTTTTTCATATTGTTTATTGTTTAATCGTTTAATCGTTGTGGTCGTGTTTTGAGACGCGGTACATCACTTTCTTTTGAGACGCGGTACACCACGTCTCTACATTTCAATTTTCAATTTTCCTTTTTCCTTTTTCCGTTTTGAAAAACGCTGCCCACGTGGCGCCGATGGCGAACCACGGTTCTTGGTTGTATTGCGAATGCAGCAGCCGGATGCCGCCTTCTGCCTTGAGGGTGATTTCGGGGACGGGCCGGTAGTTGATGCCGCCGCTCACACAGTGCCGCTCGCTCCAAGAGTAGGGGGTCGCGTCGGCGACGGGTACGTAGGAATCGTAGTACTCGTACCGCACGAACAGGAAGAACTTCTGGCCCGCCGCCTTGGAGGTGCTTTTCAGGTGGTGAAAGATGTCGTAGCCCGCCTCGATGCCTGCTGTCCAAGCCGACTTCCCGACCAGCGTGTGGGGGTAGGGCGACTGCGAACTGTTGACCTGCGAGGCGTTGTAGGTGGAGATAAGGCCCGCGTCCGAAAGATGGCCGTAGAGGCCGCTGCCCCGCATCAAGAAGCCGCCGTATTTGTAGCTGAAATCGAGTGAACCGATGGCCACCGTCCCTTTCACTTTGGCATATTTTGAGGATTTGCCGTCGGTGACGATGTCGTTGTTGAAGCAGTTGCCCACATAGCCGCTGATGCCGATGTGCAGTCCTTTCACGCTGTAGTTGTCGATGCGGGCGGCGGCGGCGAGTTTGTTGGCCACCTTGAATTCGTATGGGGAGGCGGAACCGTCGTGGACCCAGCCGGAAGCGTTGAACATGTTGGAGTTGAGGGCGGGGATGACCATTACGTCGTAGCGCCACCCTTTGATGCGGCCCCACAGTTCGATGCCGGTCTCGTGCCACGTGCAGGGGATGATGGTGTTCTCGCCTTCGGGACGGTAAACGCCGAAGAACTCGCTCGGCAGGTGGGCGTTGTTGGTGCCGCCGACCGGCACGATGATGTGCCCGAGACGGATGTTGATTTTGGAATCCAAAAAAGACTTCTGGAGCCAGAACTGTTCGAGAGCCACCTCGCCGCCTCGTTCAATCTCTTTCTCGAACTCGCCGGTCTCTTCGGCCTCCACCTCCACCGCCGACTCCGTACCGCCGTGCTCGAACTCAATCTCCGTATTAAAAGTCCAACCCCTGCCGAAATCGTAGCTCATCATGAAGACGGCGTGCGGAAGGTCCACGCGGCCGTGCCCTTTGGCATCGGCGTACTTCTCTGCGTGGGAGTAGCGGAACATGTTGTCGCTATAAAAGTTGTACTTGTAAACGGCCTCGCCGTATCCGCCGATGGTGAGGCGGCTTTTCGGCTTCACGCTGTCGGCCACGGTCGAATTGTCGGGGGTGGGACCGATGGTGAATTGCGCTGCTAAAGGACTCAAAAAGAGGATTGTCAGTACGAAAAGGAGGCACGCAATTTTGTTTTTCATCTTTCAGAAAATTAAGCGTGCAAAAGTACATCGGCCCGCAGCCTTGCATCAATACCATCATTTGGTGAACAAAATAGGGGGAGTAATTATTTGTGGGGATGGTTTCCACCATCATTTTTTATACCTTTGCGAGTTGATTTTACATCATCTTGTTTTATATAATTATTTGAGAATTATCATTTTATAAGATCATTAATTTTGGTAGCATGAAAAAAATCCTCGCCCTTTTCCTCCTGTGCCTTTCCTCACTGATGATGATGGAGGCGACGGCCCAGACTGATTTTGACGATAAGTATGCCGTTGATTTGCTGAAGCCGGGTACGCCGGCACCCGATTTTCAATTAGCAACACCCGATGGCAAAATGGTGAAATTCAGTGATTTTTCGAAAGGAAAGTATGTAGTGGTCGATTTTTGGGCATCCTGGTGTCCCGACTGCCGCAAGGACGCGCCGGAAATCATCCGCCTTTATAATCATTTTCATTCGAAAGGGGTGGAGTTTATCGGCGTTTCTTTTGATACCGACAAGGAAAAATGGACGAATTGCATCGAAAAGATGGGAATCCCCTACGAGCAGGTCAGCGAGATGAAACGGATGAAGGACTCGAAAGTGGCCGCGGCATACGGCATCAAATGGATTCCCTCCGTCTATCTTATCGGACCCGATGGCAAAGTGCTGGTGAGTACGGTTTTATCTTATAAGATTGAGAAAAAGCTGTGGGAACTTTTCGAACAGCCGCTGGCCCATTGCGGCACCACGGAGAAGCTGACGTTGGAAGGGAACCGCGGCAAATTGTCGGCGGTGCTGCGGAAGCCCGCATTGAAGCCCGGCGAAAAGTGCGACTTGGCCATCCTGTGCCACGGTTTCAATGCCGACAAGGATTTCTTTGTCCTGAAGATGGCGGCCGAACGGCTGCAGGCTGACGGCATCGCCACGCTGCTGTTCGACTTCAACGGGCACGGCGAAAGCGACGGTGCGTTCAAGGATATGACGATTCCGAACGAAATGGCGGATCTGGACAGTGTTTTGGCGTATGTAAGCAAGCTTCCTTTTGTACAGGATGTTGCTGTTGTCGGGCACTCGCAGGGCGGGGTGGTGGCAGCGATGGCGGCGGGCAACCATCCCGATAAGATCAAGTCGGTGGTGCTGCTGGCGCCGGCGGGTGTGCTGCGCGAGGATGCCATCCGGGGCAACCTGTTCGGCACAACCTATGACCCTCTCGACCCGCCTGAAAGCATCGTGCTGTGGAACGGTCTGGAAGTAGGCGGCCGCTACCTGAGTACGGCCTCCCGACTGCCCATCTACGAAACGTCCGCCAAGTATAAAGGCAACGCCTGCGTCATCCATGGCACCGGCGATATCCTCGTCCCCTACACCTACGGGGAACGTTTCCATCAGATTTGGCCCTCCAGCGAATACTATCTGCTTGATTATTACGACCATAATTTCGCAGCATGTCCGTATCGTCCGGTGGAAATCATGGTGGATTTCTTGAAGAAGACACTCTGATTATATAATTTAAGGTATCCCTTTTATACCTGCAGAACATCTCCATAGGGAAACGACGCCCCGCATTTGCGACGGTGTCGTTTCTTGTTTATTTTATGCCAAAAAATGTTAATAACTTCCCGTTTTACTGAAATTTTTTCCGCAAAATTTGTAATCTCCTATAAGTCAATTTGTAAAAATTTCAACGGAAATTTGTTGATAAGAAACGGGAAAAATTCATTGCCATTCGGGGCAAAAAAAATACTTTTGTAATCGCTTTCAAAGCCCAATCATTATTTTATAAACATCTGAAAATCAGCTGGAAAATCCATCTGGCTGTTTAACGTAAAATGCGACTTGTATGAAAAATGAGTACACCCTTTTTGAAAACGAACCGACAATGGAGACGGAACTGAAAGACCCCCAATCCTCGCTGTTGGCGGCACGAAATCAACAAATGGAAACCATGACAGAAAAAGACCCGATTCCCGCACCCGTTTTTCAATCCGACATCCCTGAGATGGACGAGAATGCACCGACATACGAGAAGACAGAAATCTTCCCTGACGTCACTGCTTATTTTCATGGCGACGAGTTGGCGGCCAGCGTCTGGATCGACAAGTACGCACTCAAGAACAAGGAAGGCAAGCTGGTGGAGCGCACGCCCGACGACATGCACCGCCGCCTCGCCCGCGAGTTCGCCCGCATCGAACGCCACTACCCCAACCCGATGAGCGAGGACCAGATCTTCGAACTCCTCCGCGACTTCCGCTACATCATTCCGCAGGGCAGCCCCATGGCCGGCATCGGCAACCGCTACCAGGTGGTCTCCCTCTCCAACTGCTTTGTCATCGGCAACGGTGACAACGCCGACTCCTACGGCGGCATCATGCAGATGGACGAGGAACAGGTGCAGTTGATGAAACGGCGCGGCGGCGTGGGCCACGACCTTTCTTCCATCCGCCCGTCCGGCAGCGGCGTGCAGAACTGCGCCCTCACTTCCACCGGCCTCGTTCCCTTCATGGAACGCTACTCCAACTCCACCCGCGAGGTGGCTCAGGACGGCCGCCGCGGCGCCCTCATGCTCACCGTCTCCATCAAACACCCCGACGCCGAGAAATTCATCGACGCCAAGATGACCGAGGGCAAAATCACCGGCGCCAACGTCTCCGTCAAAATCGACGACGAATTCATGGAGTGTGTCAAAAACGGCACACCCTACACCCAGCAATACCCGATCAATTCCAAGAATCCTAAAGTTGTTCAACAAATAGACGCAGGCAAACTGTGGACCAAGATTGTCTATAACGCATGGAAGTCGGCGGAACCCGGCGTCCTCTTCTGGGACACCATCCACCGCGAAGCCGTTCCCGACTGCTACGCCGACGACGGCTTCCTCACCGTGTCCACCAACCCCTGCGGCGAAATTCCGCTTTGCCCGTACGACAGCTGCCGTCTGATAGCCATTAACCTGTACAGCTACGTTGATAACCCATTCACGGACAAAGCAACCTTTAATATGCCGTTGTTCAAACAGCACGTCCAGAACGCCCAGCGCCTCATGGACGACATCATCGACCTTGAGCTGGAAAAGGTGGACCAGATCCTCCACAAGATTGAGAGCGACCCGGAACCGGAGGAACTCAAGCGCGTGGAACGCGAACTGTGGCAGAAGATCAGAAGTCAGTCGCTGAAGGGCCGCCGCACCGGCCTCGGCATCACCGCCGAAGGCGACATGCTCGCCGCCCTCGGTATCTGCTACGGCACCGACGAAAGCAACGCCTTCTCCACCGAAATCCACAAGCAACTCGCCCTCGCCGCTTACGGTTCTTCCGTCACCATGGCGAAAGAGCGTGGTGCATTCCCGGTTTACAGCAGCGTCAAGGAGGCCCGCAACCCGTTCATCCAGCGCATCAAAAAGGCTGATGAGAAACTGTACGACCGTATGACCCGCTATGGCCGCCGCAACATCGCCCTGCTCACCATCGCCCCCACCGGCAGCGTGAGCATCTGCACCCAGACCACCTCCGGCATCGAACCCGCCTTCAACGTGGTCTATAAGCGCAGAAGAAAAATCAACCCCAACGACATCAAGTCCGACCGTCCCACCACCCGCGACGTGAACGGCGACCTCTTCGAGGAGTTCTTCGTCTTCCACCAGAAATTCCTCAAATGGGCCGAGGTCAACGGTTACGACACGACCACCTTCAGCAACCTGCCCGAGGCGGAAATCAACGAAATCGTGGCCAAGTCGCCCTACTACAAGGCAATGGCCAACGACACCGACTACCTCAAAAAGGTGGAAATGCAGGGAATGATCCAAAAATGGGTCGATCACTCCATCTCCGTCACCATCAACCTGCCGAAAGACACTACCGAAGCAACGGTCGGACAGCTCTACCAAAGAGCATGGGAGTGCGGCTGCAAGGGCATGACCGTCTATCGCGACGGCTCCCGCGACGGCGTCCTCGTCGGCATCAGCGAGAAACCGAAAGAGGAGGAAAAACCGGCGGCCAACATGAAACGCCCGCGTGAACTGAAAGCCGACGTCATCCGTTTCCGTAACAACAACGAAGCGTGGGTGGCGCTCGTCGGTCTCCGCGCCGACGGCACCCCGTACGAGATCTTCACCGGCAAGAGCGACGAGGAGCGCATGCCGATGCCCAAGAGCGTGACGCAGGGCATCATCATCAAGAACCGCCATCAGGACGGCACCAAGTCGTACGACTTCCAGTACAAAGACTGCGACGGATTCCCGGTCACCATCAGCGGCCTCAACCGCTGCTTCAACCCCGAGTTCTGGAACTATGCCAAGATGATCTCCGCCATGCTCCGACACGGCCTCCCCATCGAGAACGTGTGCGACATCATCGGCGGCCTTAACTTCAAGGAAGAGAGCATCAACTCCTGGAAGAACGGCGTGATCCGCGCCCTCAAGAAGTTCATCAAGGACGGCACCAAAGCCAAGGGCGTGGTGTGCCCGAAGTGCGGCCAGGAGAACACGATGGAGTACAAGGAGGGATGCCTCTGCTGCTCCAACTGCGGCTACTCCAAATGCGGCTCCTAAAAGTACGATATTGATTTTCGGATTTTATCAAGCAACAAAAAAAGCGGCAACATTGTTACCGCTTTTTTTATTGATGTCTTGACAAACCGATTAGGCGCCGAGTTGGAGGCGGAAGAAGCCGGTGCAGGTGAGATCCTTGTTGGCTTTCTTCATCAGTTCATCAACGGTCATCTTGCTGTCGCCGTAGTATTCCTGGGCGAGCAGGGTGTTTTCCTTGTAGTACTTCTGCAAACGGCCCTGGGAGATCATTTCAATCTTCTTGGCCTGCTTGTCGAGGTTGGCAGTAGCTTCGGCGGTGGCGGACACTTTGATGTCGCGAGCCTGCTGTGCCTGCTCGGGAGTGATCCAGCCCTTCTTCATATTGCTTTCGATGTGGTCATCGGAGTCAACATGGGCGGGGTTGATACCAGCTTTGCGGATGGCATTCTCAACGGCCTTGGCGATCTCGTCCGTCTTGGTCTTTTCAATGATGACGGAGAGCTCGTGCTGCTTCACTTCTTCCGGAATGCTGTCAGCGCTGAGAGCCATCGGGTTCATCGAAGCGATCTGGAGAGCCACTTCGTGAGCGGTTTCTTCCACATTGGGGAGGTTGAAGCCGGCGATGCATCCGAGACGGTTGCCGAGGTGGTTGTAAGCGGAGACGTGTGCAGCCTCAATGACATTGTAGGCGGGGAGTTCAATCTTCTCGCCGGTCTTTCCGGTCATGTCGAGGATGAGGTCAGCAACGCTTCTGCCGTCAATGGTGAGGGCAAGCAGTTCGTCGCGGGTGGCGACGTTCTGAGCGATGGCGGTGTCGATCAGTTTCTCGCTGAGCTCGACAAATTCGGCGTTCTTGCCGACGAAGTCGGTTTCGCAGCTGAGCACGAGGATGTAACCCTTGGTGTGGTCGGCGTTCACCTTGGCGATGACGCGGCCTTGGTCGGCGGTGCGGTCGGCGCGCTTGGCGGCCACTTTCTGACCCTTCTTGCGGAGGATGTCAATGGCTTTGTTGAAATCGCCTTCGGCTTCCACCAAAGCGTTCTTGCAATCCATCATACCGATACCGGTAGCTTTTCTCAGTTCATTAACCTGAGCTGCAGTTATTTTAACTTCCATTTTCTTACGATTTTCAAAGGGTTAGACATTAATTTCTCTTGGCGTCAGCGGTTTTGGCGGGGCCTCTCTTGATGGTGGGGCGTTTGCGGCGACCCTCCTCGCCCTCTTCTCCGGTGACATCCTTCACTTTGCGGACACCTTCCTTGGTGCGGCCGTTGCCGGCTTCCTCTTCCTCGTCGTCGCTGACATTGCTGTATTCAGCGCTTTCCTCGGCTTCGTCCTCGGTGGCGTTGTCCTTGTCCATCTTTCTCTCTTCGAGACCTTCGGCGACGGCGTCGCACACAGCCTTGACAATGACAGAAATGGATTTGGAAGCGTCGTCGTTGGCGGGGATGGGGAAGTCAACGAGATTCGGGTTGGAGTTGGTGTCGACGATGGCGAAGGTGGGGATGTTGAGGCGGTGTGCCTCGGCCACTGCGATGTGTTCCTTCAGGATATCAACGATGAAAACGGCGGCGGGCAGACGGGAAAGGTCGGAAATGGAACCGAGGGTCTTTTCCAGTTTGGCGCGCTCACGCTCGATCTGAAGTTTCTCTCTCTTGGAGATGCTCTTCAGGAAGTCTTCGCTTGCCATCATGCGGTCGATGTCGCTCATTTTCTTGACGGCCTTGCGGATGGTGGTGAAGTTGGTAAGCATACCGCCGGGCCAACGTTCGGTCACGTACGGCATACCAACGGCCTTTACGAGTTCGGCCACGGTATCCTTCGCCTGTTTCTTGGTGGCGACGAACAGGATCTTGCGGCCCGATTTCGCGATTTGTTTGGCTGCTGCGCAGGCTTCGTCGATTTTTTCAACCGTCTTGTGAAGGTCGATGATGTGGATGCCGTTCTTCTCCATGAAGATGTACTGTGCCATCTGGGGGTTCCATTTTCTTCTCAGGTGCCCGAAGTGGCAACCGGCGTCCAATAATTGTTCAAAAGATACTCTTGACATGTTTTTTTAATTTGTTTACGTTCTTAAAATCAATCACCGGGTAGCTCGCCGAAGCGGGGTCTCGGCAATTTCGATACTAAACTATAATAAAATAATATTGTGCGATACTAACGCTTGCTGAACTGGAATCTCTTACGGGCTTTCGGCTGACCGGGTTTCTTACGCTCGACCATACGGGGGTCACGTCTGAGAAGGCCCTTTGACTTCAGCGCGGGGCGAAGGTCGGGATAGAGTTCCACGATGGCTCTGGAGATGGCGAGACGAAGAGCCTCGGCCTGACCTGTCATACCACCGCCGTCCAAGTTGACCTTGATGTCATACTGGCCTTCCAATTCGGCGATCTGGAGGGGCTGGGTGACCACATACTGGAGGGTTCCCAACGGGAAGTAATCCTTATAGTCACGCTTGTTGATGGTAATCTGACCGCTGCCTTTCTTCATGTAGATACGGGCAACTGCGGTTTTTCTTCTTCCGATTGTATTTGTAACTTCCATAACTCCTATTTGATTTCGTTGATGTTGATTAATTTGGGTTGCTGACCTTCGTGCGGATGGTTGGGACCTTCGTACACGTAAAGATGACGATACAGCTCATCACCGAGTTTGGTCTTCGGGAGCATGCCTCTCACCGCGTGCTCAATGACACGGATGGGGTGCTTCTTCAGCATCTCTCTCGGAGTGCAGAAGCGCTGACCTCCCGGATAGCCGGTGTGGTGGACGTAAACCTTGTCGGTCATCTTATTGCCGGTGAAACGGATCTTCTCGGCATTGATCACGATGACATTGTCACCACAGTCGAAATGAGGAGAATAGTAAGTTTTCGTCTTGCCGCGGAGAATGCGGGCGATGACGGTGGAAAGACGGCCCACGACGGCGTTTTCTGCGTCGATGACCACCCATTCCTTCTTCACGATTTTTTCGTTGGCCGAAATCGTTTTGTAGCTTAATGTGTTCATTTTTAATTTTTTCTTTTTGAAGCGCATCTTCACCCATACGCTTCGATTTCTAAACTCTTTTTTATCTTTCTAACAGCAAGATAATAATCGGATTTTTGGGCGGCAAAAATACAAAATTTTTATTCACAATCTCCAGTTGGTGAAAATATTTTTTTCAACAGCTCCCCTGCCCTATTTCACGAGCCCGCTCCGCTTGAGCAATGCATCGATTTTCGGCTTGCGCCCGCGGAACCTCACATACAGGTCCATCGCCTTCTCCGTGCCGCCCTTCGACAGAATGTTCTTCACGTACGAGTCGGCAACTTCCTTGTTGTAAATCCCTTTCTCCTGGAACAGCGAATAGGCGTCCGCGTCCAGCACCTCCGCCCATTTGTAGCCGTAATAGCCAGCGGCATAACCGCCCGCGAAAATGTGCGAGAAGGCCGTGCTCATGCAGGCACCCTCCACCACGGGCATCAGCTCCGTCTTGGCGATGGCCTTCCGCTCACACGTTACAATATCTTTGATCTTGTCGGGCGCGGTGGTGTGCCACATCATGTCCAACAGTCCGAACGACACCTGACGGACGCAAGCGTAGGCCGCGTGGAAGTTGTCGAAATCCTTGATTTTCTGAATCAGTTCCGCAGGGATCGGCTCGCCCGTCTGATAATGGAAAGCGAACTTGTTGAGGTACTCGCTCTCCACCGACCAATTTTCCAACAGTTGCGACGGCAGCTCCACGAAGTCGCGGGGCACGCTCGTTCCCGACAGGCTGTTGTAGGTCACCTCCGACAGCATGCCGTGGAGGGAGTGGCCGAACTCGTGCATGAAGGTACGCACCTCGTCGAAGGTGAGCAGCGACGGCGCGTCGGCAGTGCTCGGGGTGAAGTTCATCACCAGCGAGACCAACGGACGGATGTCGTTGCCGTCCTTGTCCTTCGACTGCTCGCGGAAGGCGGTCATCCACGCCCCGCCGCGCTTGCTGTCGCGCGGGTGGAAGTCGAGGTACAGCACCGCCATGAACTGCTTGCCGCGATAGACCTCGTACACCTTCACGTCGGGATGATAGACCTGAATCTTGTCGTTCGGCACGAAGGTCAGACCGAACAGGTCGGTGGCGAGGCCGAACACACCGTCGATGACATTCTCCAGCTTGAAGTAGGGTTTCAGCACCTCGTCGTTCACGCTGAAGAGCGAGGTTTTGTATTTCTCGGAGTAGTAGGCGAAGTCCCAGCGCTGGATAGGTTCGTTGAAGCCCAAGGTGGCGGCAAAGGACTGAAGGTCCTTCATCTCCTTCTTGGCCACGGGAAGCGCATGCTTCAAAAGGCGGTTCTCAAGGTCATAGACGTTCTTTTCGTTTTCAGCCATCCGTTCCTCCAGCACATAGGCGGCATAATCGCTGTAGCCGAGCAACTTGGCGATGGAGTCGCGCAGCGTCAGAATTTCCTTGATGACGCCCTGGTTGTCGAACTCTCCGCCGAAGGCGCGGGTGTTGTAGTGCATGTACATTTCTTTCCGAAGCTCACGGTTGTCGGCGTAAGTAAGCACGGCGAGGTAGGATGGCATCGACAGGTCGAACAGCCAGCCGTCCTGCCCTTTGGCCTTGGCTTTCTCGCGGGCCACGGCCAATGCCGATTCGGGAATACCCGACAGTTGCTGCTTGTCGGTGACGACCTTGGTGTAGGCGTTGACGGCGTTGAGCACATTCTCCCCGAATTTCAGGGAGAGGGTGGACAGCCGCATGGAATACTCGCGGTATTTTTCCTTGTCGGCGTCGGAAAGGTTGGCTCCGGCCCGCACGAACGACTTGTAGGTCTTCTCAAGGAGCATCTGCTGTTCGGGCGTGAGTGTACCATGTTCCTTATAGACGGCTTCCACACGGCGGAACAGGGCGGGGTCGAGGTGCATGCGGTTGCTGAAGTCGGTGAGTGCAGGGGAAATCTCCTGGGCGATCTTCTGCATTTCAGGAGAAGTATTGGCTTCCAGCAGGTTGAAGAAGATGCCGGAGATGTCGCCAAGCAGTTTGCCCGAACGGTCGAGGGCTTCGATGGTGTTTTCGAAGGTGGGCTTCATCTTCACGGCCTTGATGCGGTACAATTCGTCCTCGGCCACGGCGAGTGCGTAACCGAAGGCCGGCAGGTAGTGCTCGGTTTTGATTTTTTCGAACGGCGGTGTCTGGAACGGGGTGTTCCACGTCTCCACGAGGGGGTTGTTCGCAGGTTTTTCCACTTTCTGTGCATTCATGGTGATGACGGTTAAAAGGAGGATGATGGTAAAAACGGTGAATTTCTTCATATTATAAATATTGTATGAAAATCGTACAAGGGCGGCAAAGGTACAACATAATTCCCAAAAAACTCGTACTTTTGCAGCCCTTAATTTAGGATAGGTATGCGCCGATTCATCATCCTCATCTCCCTTTTCTTATGCAGTCTCGGACTGTTTGCCACGCACCAGCGCGCGGGGGAGATCACGTATGAATACGTCAGCGGCCTCACCTACCGCTTCACCATTCTCACCTACACCTATACCCCCAGCGCCGCCGACCGCCCGCAACTCGACATAGAGTGGGGCGACGGCACCTACTCCACGGTGGACCGCGTGTGGCGCATCAACATGGAGAACGACATCACTCGCAATGTCTATGTGGCTGAGCATACCTTCCCTTCCACCGGCACCTTTCACATTACGCTGGAGGACCCCAACCGAAACAACGGCATCGTCAATATCCCCAACTCGGTGAACGTGCCGTTTTTTCTTGAGACCATATTGACAATCAATCCGTTCATCGGGGCGAACTCTTCTCCGCAGCTCCTGAACCCGCCTATAGACAACGGCTGCCTCGGCTACACCTACTACCATAACCCCGGTGCTTTCGATGCTGACGGCGACAGCCTCAGCTACAGCCTCATCACCTGCCGCGGTTACGACGGCGAGGAGATCCCCGGCTATGCGCTGCCCGCCGCCTCCAACTCCATCACCATCGACCCCGTCACCGGCGACCTCATCTGGGATTCGCCCGTGCAGCAAGGCGAGTACAACATCGCCATCCTCATCCGCGAGTGGCGCAACGGCGTCTGCATCGGCTCCGTGGTGCGCGACATGCAGATCACCATCCTCAGCTGCCAGAACCAGCCGCCCACCATCACCACCATTGACGACACCTGCGTGGTGGCCGGCACCGAACTGGTTTTTGACGTGGTCGGCGACGACCCCAACTCCACCTCCGTGGGCCTGACCGCCACAGGCGGCGTGTTCAACCTCGCCAACAGCCACGCCACCTTCGCCACCGCCTCCGGGCCGCCGCCTGTCACGGGTCATTTCTGGTGGCAGACCAACTGCGGGCACGTGCGCCGCGCCGCCTACAGCGTCCTCTTCAAAGTGACAGACAACGGACCGCAAGTCAACCTTACGGCCTATAAGACCGTGAATATCACCGTGGTAGCGCCCAAGCCCGACATCCTCTCCGCCACACCCGTGGGCAACACCATCGAGGTGGCCTGGTCACCCCACACCTGCACCAACGTCAAGGGCTACCGTATCTATCGGCGCAGCGGCAGCAGCGACTTTGAACCCGACCACTGCGAGACGGGACTGCCCGCCTCCGCCGGCTACCGGCTCATCGGCACGCTGCCGAGCCACAACGACACCCTGTTCGTGGACGACGGCTCCGTGCTGCCCCTGAACCACGGCAACGAGTACTGCTACCGCGTGGTGGCCTACTTCGCCGACGGTGCCGAAAGCTACGTGTCGGACGAGGTGTGCGCTGTGCTCCACAACGACGTGCCGCGCCTCACCCATGTGGACGTGGACGCCACCGATACGGAAGCGGGGCGGATTCTTGTGCGGTGGCTCCGTCCCACCGAACTCGACACGCTCCAGTACCCCGGGCCGGAATACGAGTACCGCCTCTATCGCGCCGAGGGCAACAGCAGCTACACCCAAATCCAAACCCTTTATTCTTTGAATGACACCTCGTTTGACGACAACGGCCTGAACACCGATGCGTTGGCCTACAAATACAAAATCGAACTTTACGCCGGTGTGAACGGCGAGATGGTGGAGGTCGGACCTTCGGACGCGGCCTCGTCGGTGCGGCTGGAAATCACCCCGCTCGACCGCTCCCTGCGCCTCGCATGGACCGAAACCGTGCCGTGGACCAACACTGAATACGTCATCTACCGGCAAAATGGTGATTTGCACCAGTTTGATTCCGTGGGCGTCGCAACGGCATCTCCCTACTTGGACGAAAATCTTGAAAACGGCCAAACCTACTGCTACTATGTGGAAGCGCGGGGAAGTTACTTCGCCCCCGATACCATCGGCGTGTTCCGCAACCGTTCGGAGATACGCTGCGCCGCACCCGCCGACATCACCCCGCCGGAAGTGCCTGCCGTCAACGTCACCACCGACTGCGAGAACGTGGATTTCGAGTGGCGCTTCTCCAACGATTCCGCCCATTACGATGTTTACCGGTACTACATCCATTACCGCCAGAACTACGACGCGCCGTCCGTCGTCATCGACTCTTTCGAGCTGGACGACGACTGCTATCCGTCATCTTGCACCTACCGTTTGGAAAATCTGCCGTACATCACCGGCTGTTTCGCCCTCTCGTCGTCCGATACGGCGGGCAACCATGCCGCCCCGACGGAAGAGGTCTGCTTTGATGTGGATGCCTGCTCGCCCTACCGTCTGCCCAACATCATCACCCCGAACGGCGACGGTTACAACGACGAACTGATACCGTTCCCTTACGACAACGTGGAAGGTGTTGATTTCTACATCTATAACCGCTGGGGTCGGCTTGTTTTCAGAGCCACTGACCCCGACATCCATTGGGACGGCACAGATATGTACTCGCATCAGCCTTCGTCCGACGGCACCTATTATTACGTCTGCTATGTGCGGCTCTACACACTGGTCGGCGTGGTGACGCGGGAACTGCACGGCACGGTGACGGTGATACGGTAATTGTTGAAAATCATCCCATTCCTATAGGGGAAAACATAAAACACCTATGAAACGACTGGATAAGCTATTGGTGGAACGCGAATTTTTCACCTCCCGCGAGCGGGCGCAGGACGCCATCGTCCAGAAAACCGTCGCCGTGAACGGCAAGATCGTGGACAAGCCCTCAAAGGAGGTGGCGGAGGATGCCGCCATCGAAGTCATCGACATTTTCAACAAATATGTGAGCCGCGGCGGCCTCAAATTGGAGAAGGCCATCGCAGACTTCGGCCTCGACTTCACCGGGAAAAGCGTCCTTGATGTGGGCAGTTCCACCGGCGGCTTCACCGACTGTGCCCTGAAGCACGGGGCCGCTTTCGTCACCGCCGTCGATGTCGGCAACGGACAGCTGCATCCCTCGCTGCAAACCCTCCCGCAGGTGCAGTCCATCGAGAACCGCGACTTCCGAGAACTCACGCCGGAGGAGGTCGGAGGACGCAGGTACGACCTCATCGTTTCCGATGTTTCCTTCATCTCCCTCAGCTACATCATCCCCTACTTTGCCCCATTTCTCAAAGAGGACGGGCAGTGCGTGCTCCTGATCAAACCGCAGTTCGAGGCGGGCGCGTCCTTCCTCAACAAAAGCGGCATCGTCACCGATGAAAAAGGTTATAAAATTGCCATCCAGCGGGTCACGCAAGAGGCCATCATCCACGGGCTTTACCTGAACCAGATCAACATCTCCACCCTGTTCGAAAAAATCAAGAACGTGGAGTTCATCTCCCTCTTTTCACATACCGACACCCGCTACCGCCTCGACTACAACGCCCTTTTTAAAATCGTGAAAGAGGTAAAAAAATCACTGAAATAAAACAAAAAGCGCATCTTTAAGAGATGCGCTTTTTTAATTGTTACAGACTATCATCGTTTCTCCAAGTGGCAGACGAATGATACTCAATGACTTTGAATAATTCAGAAGGTTTTCAATGATGTGCCTGCGAGGCATCAAGCGGTTGAGGGGCTTCTTCCCCTTTAAAAGGGTAGAACTTTGTTCCATAGGCAAATTGTTTGGTTCACAAATTACCTATATGTAACGATGTTATCGTCAGAATATTATTGTTATACCAAAAAAATATTGGGTAAAATTTGTAGAGACGCGCCATGGCACGTCTCTACGAATAAAGGCACATCCATTTTTAGCAGACCACCACGTTCTTCTCCTTGATGATTTTGCGGAGATTGATCAAGGCATAGCGCATCCGACCAAGCGCCGTGTTGATGCTCACACCCGTGATTTCTGCGATATCCTTGAAACTGATGTCGTTGTAGATGCGCATCTCCAGCACCTCACGTTGCTCGTCGGGGAGCAGGGTGATAAGCACGCGCAACTCCTCGTAAATCTGCTCGGTAATCATCTTTTGCTCAACGGAAGGGTCGCTTCCATATATCACGTCGAAGATGTCAAAATCGCCGTTACCCTCAAAGGCAGGCATCCGCTGCATCTTCCGGAAATAGTCAATCTTCAAATTATTGGCTATCCGCATCACCCATTGTACGAACTTGCCCTCCTCCTTGTAATTACCGGAACGCAAGGTATTGATGACCTTGATGAAAGTATCCTGAAAAATGTCTTCCGCCAACTCACGGTTCTTCACCGAAAGCATAATGTACGAAAACACCTTTTTCTCGTGACGTGTAATTAAAGTCTTTAAAGCAGATTCATCACCAGCCACATACCGAGCTATTAGCTCATTGTCTGTTAACGCTATCTTTTTCATAAGGCTCTCCTTTCTTTTGGTCAATAAATCAAAAAGATAGATGTTTACTCGATAGCGTTCCTCCTATATTTTATTAATGGGGTGAATAGATTGTTAAATATCGCGGCAAAAATAGAAAAAATTTCAATAGAAATCCCTTTCTGAAAAAATTTTTCAGAAAAATATGATTTCCTTTATAATTAATTGATTATATGTAAAATATAAATTATTTGATTTTTCGGAACATCTTTTTCCAGCGTATTTTCCCGTCGCCCCAGTCTTTGAATTTGTCAAGAGACAGCCATACTGTGACAGGTTTGCCCACAATATGGTCTTCTGGAACGAAGCCCCAGTAACGTGAATCTGCTGAATTATGGCGGTTGTCACCCATCATAAAGTAGTAGTCCATCTGGAAGGTGTACTCGGTGGCTTCCTTCCCGTTGATATAAATCTTGCCGTCCTTCTGCTCCAGCGTATTCAGTTCATAATTACGGATGATTTTATCATAGAGCACAATAGTGGAGTCATTGAGCGCAACGGTAACGCCCTTTTGCGGGATGACAATCGGTCCGAAGTTGTCCTTGTTCCATTTGTATCGCGGATCGTGCGGGAAAATGGTGGCATTGTACTCCTCGCCTTCAAACTGAGGTATGATTTCCTTTCCCATGGCTTGCAATTCCTTGACCTGCTTCGTATTGAGGCAATAGTTGTAGCCTTCATAGTCACGGTAGATATCCTCTTCATTGATATCCATCTTTTTCATCTTCGATTTCGGAATTCCATCCTTGACCACATAACGGAACTGCATGTTTTCGGGGTTCTTCGCAACCTTTCCGTTGATATAGAGCTGCCCATTAATAATTTGCAACTTATCGCCCGGCAAACCGACACAGCGTTTTACATAGTTTTCACGCTTGTCCACGGGACGTGCCTTCACCGTGTATTCTTTCGCGACGGCCTCCCGTCCCTTTCCAGGATAGTAAGCTCCTGAACCATATTTGCTTTGGAGGTGCGCCACCATTTCGGCCGGATAGCGGGCCGCCACCATGTACTTCTCCTCGATGGTGGCATCGGGGTTGAGCATCGCTTCAAACTCGCGGACGATGGCATAGTAGCTTTCGCTTTGCCGTTCAATCGCCACCGTGTCACCGTCGGGATAGTTGAATACGATGGGATCGTTGTTCTTTACAGGGCTCAATGCCGGAAAGCGCATATACGGCAGTTGCAGCCAGTCCACATACGACGGCACTTTTTCGGTACCGAGCAGCGTGTGGTGCATAAACGGAATGGCCAGGGTGGTTTCGGGAATGCGTGCGCCGAACCGCACCTTGCTGACCGCCAAGTAGTCACCGACCATCAGGGTGCTTTCCATCGAAGAGGTCGGGATGGCGTAGAGCTCGACCAGAAACGTGCGGAACAGGAAAGCCGCACAGACAGCGAAAATGATGGCATCGCCCCACTCACGAAGGGAACTTTTCTTGAACTTCGGCAGATCCTCCAACCGCATGTATTTCTCCCTCTTCGAATACCCGAGATACGGGAGGTAGATACAGTTGAAGAAGGTGCCGAACACCAACGGGATATAACTTGTTTTTCCGAACAACCGGATGGTCTTCCAAACCATCATATATCCCATAAACACATTGCTGACAGGCAGAACAATGAGAATCATCCACCATTTGGGACGGGAAAGAACCCGCAGCCAAACAAAGTCGCGATAAACGGGAATCAGTGACTTCCAGCCCTTTTCTCCGGCTTTTTCAAAAATTCCCCAAAGCCCTATATTGAAACCAATGTAGGAAATGACAAGGATGATATAAAATGCTGTAACGGAAATGGTCATGGCTATATAGCTTTATCTGGCGATTTTACCGGCCTTCTCGGCTTTCAGGTAAAGTTCGTCCAATTTTTGGTTGATGTATTCGTTTTTTTTCTTTTGGATAAGCATCGTGCGCACGCTCTCAAAATAGTCGCGGGAGTCGGCACCCGTCTGTTCTGATTTATAATCGAGGATTACAATAAGATAGCAAGATTCCCCGCTCGTTTTTTCAATATACTGGGGCTGGTTGAATGTCCCGGCAGAAATTTGGAGGTCAATATCCACCTCCAACTGGATGTCGTCCCAGAAAAGCCATGTGTCGTCATCCACAAAGTATTCGATACTGTCGGCGCAAAGTTCCGTGAGTTTTTCCTTTTCAAGAAGCCGTTTCTCCTCGTCAAAGAGAATTTCCTTCACTTTTTCCTTAACAGGCGACTTGGCCGAAACCTTCACATAATTGAGGCGCACAATTTCCTTTTCATTCACGAAGTTGGTACGGGCCTGGGCAATGGTGGCGCGAACTTCCTCGTCTGTCACATAAAACGAATTGGTGTCCGCCGTGATTTTTTCCATATATTTGCTGCGGATCAAGGAGTTGCGGTATTCCGACATCTCCTTCTGGAACTGCTTGTCCCGCATCGAAAGCGCTTTCTCCGCCTCCGCCAACAGCAACTGATCGGAAATCCAACTGTCGATGAAACGGGTTGCGAAAGCGAGACTGTCGTCTGTGGGCATACCGCTGGGAAGCTGCTTCTGCACTTCGGAAGCATAGAGTTTATGGCTGTAAACCTGTGCCACCACCCGATCCTTCTTCTGTTGACAAGAGGAGAACAGAAAACTGAAAAGCACCGTTAGAAAGAGCAACTTCCTCACCACTATTTCTTTAAGAGAGCATCGAAAACTTTTTGGTTGATGGTGGGATTGTATTTCTTCCTCAGTTCGGCGATCCACTTCTGATCAAGATACTCCTGATAGTCGGTGATGACGATGGCGCGGATATCATTGAGCGGGCTGGGTTCCGCCGTGACAGGGTCGATGTATTTCTCCTTGTTCTCCTGATAGAATTTTTCCAGTCCTACTGTATCGGTGGTGGCTTCTGCCCACACCTTCTTGGTGTTGATTTCGTACAGAACCATCCCGTCGTGGAACTCCTTCACCAACGCCTGGAATTCCGGATATTTCTCCTCCAAACGTCCCTGTTCATAGCGCACCATCTTTTCCTGCGCATAGCTGTCAAAGCGCTCGTCAAGGAATCCGGCGAACTCGTTGGGCTGGAGACGAGCCCCCTTGAAGCGATCAAAATATTTGGCGAAGTCCTGTACGGAAATCTCCTGATCGGCGTAGGTACACATGGGCTTCATTTTCTCGATTCCACTGATTTTCTGCAATTTCAAATCTTTCGATTGGAAAAATTCCGGAGGCATGTTTTTGAGGAAAAGCTTCATTGCCTTGGCACGTCCCGATTCATTGTAATTGTATTCTTTCTTCAGACGGGCGATGAAGGAATCCTTGCTCTTGTGCGAACGGTCGTCACGGGAGATACGGTTACGGAGCGTGTACATCGCGTCATCGTCTAAGGAAACCGACTTGGCTTCAACCAATTGCACGATATGCCAACCATTCTGCGAAGCAATCGGCTGGGAAATCTGTTCGGGTTGGAGAGAAAGAACGGCTTTTACAAAGTCACCCTGACGGCGGTTGGGGGCGAACGGTTCCTGCATACCGCCATCGTCCACGTTCTTATCCTCAGAGAACTGCTTCACGACATCCCCAAACGATGTCCCTGCAGCCAATGCATTCTGTATCTCTCTCAGTTTCTTGGCCGTGGCTTCCGACTGTTTACCAAGTCTTGCCAGTGTATCTGCCACAAAAATTTGGGCAATGGTGATTTCCTTGACCGCATCGATCCGGTCAGTGACATAGACGAGGTGGTAGCCGAAGCGGGTGCGCACCGGCATGGAAATTTCGCCGATTGGAGTATTATAGGCTGCGGTTTCAAAGGGATAGATCAGGTCAAAGACAGTGAAGTAGCCAAGGTCACCCTTGTTGCCATAGTGCAAACGACCGTTCTGCGGATTGACCATGTCGCGGGCCGAGGGATCATCGGAGTACTTCTCGGCGGCTTCGGCAAAAGTCAGCTTCCCCGAAAGGATTTCTTCACGGATGGAAAGGGCTTTGTTGTAAGCAGCCACGGTGTCCTTACCCGTCGCCTTTTCAGCGCAGTTGACAAGGATGTGGCTGGCCCGGATGTCAAACTTGGCACGATCAACAGCCTCATTGACAAGAGATTCTGTAACTTCTTTATCTACAAGGTATTGCTGTGCCGACTGCTTCTTGTATGACTGCAGTTCCATTTTAAACTGGCGGGCAGTGTCATACTGCAACTCCACACCTTCCATCACCTTCATCTTGAAATTGATGAAGAGCTCAAGATAGTCGCGGAGATCACTTTCGGTGGCCGTGTTCAGATTGTTGTTTTTGCCATACGTGTCCAGAAACTCTCCAGACGTAATATTCTGATTCCCGATTGTTACAAGTATGTCACTTTTATTCTGTGCATTAAGATTCCCTGCAAAAGCCCCTGCTACAAGCAGAATGGCGATCATAAGTTTTTTCATTCGGTCTTCTTTTTTGGTCAATTTTAGTGAACGAGATATTCAAACATATATTGTATGGGAAAAGGATTTAAAGTACAAGGATACTGCCGCTGAACTCTCTCTTCTTTTTCTCTGTACGAGGCGATGCGTATGCTTTCCATGTAAAGACGTTGTTGGCGGCAATTTTGCCCTTGTGTTTTCCATCCCATTTGAAATGCGGGTCAGTGGAATGATAGACAAGGGTACCCCAGCGGTCGTAGATGAAAATCTCGAATTCACCCACAATGTCGGGATTGCTCAGATAGAACCAGTCGTTCATCCCATCGTCGAAAGTCGGAGTGATACAGTTCGGGAAGTAGAGGTCGAAGGGGCACTTGGGCAGAGTGATGGAGGCCGTCTCCTCACAGGGAGTGTCGTAAGCCCTGACCATGTAAGTACCTGCCTGGCTGACTTCGATTTCCGGAGTGATTTCACCGGTATTCCACGCCACATTGGGGGCATTGGTGACCGCAGTGAGGATGGTACCGCCCTCCTCGCAGAAGTCACCGGCCATTTCGATGCCCACGGTAATACGGTCTTGGAGACGGATCTGCATCTCGTCACTTCCCGTGCAGCCGTACTGGTTGGTGACCGTCACAGCGTAGGTGCCCGGCTGGGAAGCACTGATGGTGGCAGTGCTAGCCCCCGTGTTCCAAAGATAGGTCAAGCCGCTGCCTGCACCTGCGGAAACCGTCACCGGGAACTGCTCCTCGCCGCACAATACACGGTCGTGGCCCAGATTTACGGATGGCACAGCGGCGTAAGCAAGGTGCAATTCCACGATGCTGTCGCAACCGCCGGCAGTAACAATACTGTCGTAATAAACACCCGGATCGGAAAGGATGCGTCCGTTGAAATCGTAACTGTCGCCCGGACAAATGCTCGCGTTGACGGGAATGGGTTCGGGCGGAACAGTGCCCAGATGCAGCTCCACAATGGAGTCGCATCCACCGCTGGTAACTATGGTGTCAAGATAAATTCCCGGCTCCGTAAGAACCACCCCGTAGAAGTCGTAGGACCCACCGTCACAGATGTCCACATAGACAGGGATGGGATCGGCCGGTACAAAACTCAAGTGCAGTTCAATAACAGAATCGCAGTCACCGCTACTCTCGATGGTGTCCATATAGACGCCCGGCTCTGTAAGCACCCGACCATGAAAATCATACGAGCCGCCGCCACAAATGGCAACGTTCTCTACAATCGGCTCAGCCGGCGGGATGACGACCCTGCCCCGCAGGGTGTCGGTGGTGTTACCGAAGCAGTTGTTGGTGTTTCGTTCCACAATAGCCGTCACCTGATAGTTACCCGGACTTTCATAGGCGTGGCTAACCGGATTTCCCACCCCCGTAGCGCCGTCCCCGAAGAGCCATGTGATATTGTCGTATCCATAGTTTAGATCCACCTCAAAGTCAATGTCCAAGTTGGGGCAATAGGTGCAGTTCTCGGGGATATCAGCCGTACTCACATGGTTGATGTACATGGCACTGCTGAGGTCAATGGCGCTGGACCCGACATTGTAGGCGTAGGAGGTTACCTCACCAAGTCCGTACACATGGGCCACAAGGCCGCTGTCGCACTGGAGGGTGTGGGTGGCGTGACTGATGTTGAGGCGGGCGTAGGAATAGTTGGCATTACCCGTCAGCGTGGTGAACGACCCGCTGATGCTGGTACCGTCCAACGTCACCGAACCCACATTGTTGGTGGGGGTGACCACATTGACATATTGTTGGAGTGAACTGGTGCCGGAGTTATAGTAGGTTCCGAATGTTATCTTTTTGATATTCTGTTCTATAGGTGTAATATAGACCATAGAGGGGTCGCCGCTGCCGCCGCCACAGCTCTGCCCGGTAAGGTATAGATAACAGACAGCAGGTCCCGATGTCGTAATATAGCAGGAAATTTCGGAGGAGGTGATTTCAAAGTTGTACGTGCCGCCAGCCGCAAGCGTGGCCACCGTGGATCCGTTCTTGGTGACGGTCGTGCCGTCGTTCAGTGCCGTGACACGGACCACATCCTTGGTGCGGGTGAGCGAACTGGTGATCGCAAAATGGTTACCCCAGTAGATGGTGGGGATCATCGGATCATAGATATGGTCGCAGTAGGTGCAGCCGGCAGGGGCCTGGGCGCACTTGCCACCGGCGAAAACCGCGATCCGCTTGCAGTCGCGGGCCTGTATGCGGGTACCTGAAAAACTCGCAGTGGCCGCACTGGAGGCAAACTGATAGACCTGCCCCGTGTTCAAAGTGACGGTCTGCTGGCTGTTGGCACTCCATCCGCCGGAGGTGGCCACCGACGGCGTGATATCCACGACAGTGTTGTCCTCCGTTGCGATAATCATAACGATACTGCCGTCAATTCCGGGAGGGATGGTTTCAATCATATAGTTGTCGGCCAATGTTTCCGTCGGCAGCAGATGCCCGCCGTCGAAAGAGGCGTGACGGTAGTTCATCGTGTAGGCCGAAATGACATCGGTGGCGGTGAGGTGACAGCCATAGTTCCGGATAGAATTGTCGCTTGAAGCAGGGAAGTAAGCCTGCGCAATAGGAATATTTACGTCCACACGTCCTCCGGCCGGGATGGAGGCAGTAGTGCTCCAACCCGTGTTGGGATTGCTCACCGTCACATTGCATGCACGCTCTGCCGAAAGAATCAGACAGGTCTGCGTGGGGTCGGAGGTCTGGTTGCTCATGAACGCGAACCAGAAGTCCCGCCCCTGCGTGGAAGCGGTTTGGGCAAAGGAACAGGGAATTGCCGTGATTACTATTAATATAAGAATCAATAATTTAGAAAAAAAATCGTGCGGCTTCATTTTTATGTCTTTTTGATTCAATATGTATTTCAATAATAGGAATTTATCGAATAATGGTCAGACTGCCGTGGTAATCCACCGTCTGGTTGGGTACTGCATAATGGAAAGTGAAGTAATAGACGCCATCGGAGAAGTTTTCGCTGCCGAAACCCTCATCTTCATTATGTACCTGCGTGTCGCCCTTGCGGATGTAGGTCTGATAGTTCGCCTTCTCGTAGATTTTCTTGCCCCAACGGTCATAAATGGAAAGCAGATTGGGAACCGTAGGATCCAGGTTCTTGATGATGAAGACATCGTTTTTTCCGTCGCCGTTCGGGGTGATGATGTTGGGGAAAATGAGGTCCGGCGGGCAATAAGGCAATGTGACGGAAGTCGTGTCCTCGCACGGCTCATCGTATGCCTTGACCGCGTACGTACCCGCTTGGACCACCTCAATCAAGGTCGATGTTTCGCCGGTGTTCCATACCACATTGGGCGCATTGGTGACGGCATTGAGCTGGACAATCCCGTCCTTGCAAAGGTCGCCGCTCATCTCGACGGAAACCGTGATCCGCTCGGGAATCAGCACGCTCACCTCATCGCTGGCGGTGCATCCGTACCCATTGGTGACTGTTACGGAGTAGTTGCCGATCTGCTCCACACTGACCGACGGCGTGGTGGCTCCGGTGCTCCAATGGTAGCCCACACTGTCGTTGGCGAAAGCGGGAATCGTGACCGGCAGCTGCGCTTCCCCGCAAAGGATGAGATCGTTGCCCAAAGTAACGGTGGGAACCGGTGCAAAGGCAAGATGAAGTTCCACAATGCTGTCGCAGCCGCCTACCGCGGTGACCGTATCAAGGTAAACCCCAGCTTCCGAAATCAACTGACCGTGAAAATCATAACTTTCTCCCGGACAAATATTTGCATAAAACGGGATGGGGTCGGCAGGAATGATGCCAAGATGAAGTTCTATGATGGAATCACAGCCGACGGAAGAAGTGAGGGTGTCCACATAAATACCCGCCTCGGTTATGACACGCCCATGGAAATCGTAACTACTTCCCTGACAAATATCTACATCTACGATAATAGGATCAATGGGGACAATGCTGAGATGCAGTTCCGTGATACTGTCGCAACCGTAGGCGCTGACGAGGGTGTCAAAATAGATGCCCGGTTCCGTGATGGGGGTTCCGTGGTAATCGTAAGTTCCTCCTCCACAAAGGAAAACCTCAATCAAGACTGGTTCCGCAGGAGGAATGACCACACGGCCTCTGAGGGTGTCAACCGTCGAACCGAAACAGTTGCTGATACTCCTCTCCACAAGGGCGGTCACAAAGTAGGTACCGGGACTGTCGTAAGTGTGCGGGACAGGGTTGCCTTCCCCTGTGTTACCATCGCCAAAATCCCATGTGATGTTGTCGTAACTGTAATTCAGCTCCACCTCAAAGTCGATTTCAAGGTCAGGACAATAGGTCTGGTCTTCCGGGATGTCGGCGACATTGATGTCGTTGATGAAGATGGCGCTGGTGAGGTCGATGGCGCTGGAGCCCACATTGTAGGCGTAGGAGGTCACATTGCCAAGACCATAGACATGGGCCACGAGGCCGCTGTCGCACTGCAGGGTGTGGGTGGCGTGGGTAATGTTGAGCCGTGCATAGGAGTAGCTGGCATTGCCCGCCAGCGGAGTGAACGAACCGCTGATGCTGGCCCCGTCCAACGTCACCGAACCGACATTGTTTGTAGGGGTCACCACATTGACATACTGCTGCAGCGAACTGGTACCGGAGTTATAGTAGGTTCCGAAAGTTATCTTTTTGATATTCTGCTCAATAGGCGTAATATAGACCATCGAGGGGTCGCCGCTGCCACCGCCGCAGTTCTGCCCGGTGAGGTACAGATAGCAGGCGGAAGGTCCGGAAGTCTCGATGTAGCAGGAACCCTCCGATGAATTGAGCTGGAAGTTGTATGTGCCGCCGGATGCCAGGGTGGCCACCGAAGCTCCATTCACAGAGACAACCGTATTGCTGTTCAGCGCCGTGACACGAACGATGTCGTTGTTGCGGGTGAGGGAGGAGGTAACGGCAAAATGGTTTCCCCAGTAGATGGTCGGGACCATAGGCTCGTAGATGTGGTCGCAGTAGGTACAGTTGGCGGGTGCCTGGGCGCACTTTCCGCCTGCGAATACGGCAATCCGCTTGCAGTCGCGGGTCTGGATGACCGTACCCGACAGCGACGCGGTGGCGGAAGTGGTGGTGAACTGATAAACCTGACCTGTATTCAAGGTGACGGTCTGCTGGGTATTGGCCGTCCAGCCGGCGCCGCAGGCCGCCGTGGGCGTGATGTCAATCACGGTATTGTCCTCCGTCCCGACGAGGAGGACGGAACTGCCGTTGATGCCCGGCGGGATGGTTTCAACCATATAGTTGTCGGCCAATGCATCGGTCGGAAGCAGGTGCGCCCCGTCAAAGGAGGCGTTACGGTAGTTCATCGTATAGGCCGAGATAACATCGGTGGCGACCAAATGGCAGCCGTAATTGAGGATGGTATTGTCTCTTCCTGAAGGAACAAAAGCCTGGGCAATGGGGATGTTCACGTCCACACGTCCGCCGGCAGGTATGGAAGCAGTGGTGCTCCACCCAGTATTGGGATTGGTCACGGTGACACTGCACGCACGCTCCGCAGAAAGAATCAAACAAATCTGCGTCGGGTCGGAATTGTTGTTGCTCATGAACGAGAACCAGAAGTCCGTGCCCTGCGTGGAAGCCGTCTGCGCGTGACCGATGACGGACATAAAGAAAACTAACAACCAAAGGGATAGGGTTTTATAAAAAAAACGGGGCGTTTTCATGCAACGGATTTTGGGATTATTTAAAGACTACAAAAATAGTGCTTTTTTGTTGTCCGTCAACACGTTTTTAACAGAAAATACAACTTTTATCCTAAATAGGATTATCCTAAACAGGATAAAATGGCAAAAAGCACAAAAAAAGAGGATGACTTGCGCCATCCTCCTTTTTTTCTCACAATCTAATCTATAGATTAAAGAGTGTTGGTGTTGCCTTTACCTTTGGTGGGCTGGACAGAGATTTCAGCCTTGTCACCAATCTTCACCTTGCCACCTTCTTCGTTGGCTTCAACCTTAACGGCGGGTTCTTGCTTCTCAGCAACAACGGGTTCTGCAGCGGGAGCTTCCTCAACCGGAGCGGGAGCTTCGACAACTTCTACAGTTTCTTCCACGATGGAATCGGTGGTGGCTTCTTCGTTGGTTTTGTTACCGCAAGCAACGAACATACCAGCGGCCAGAGCAACTAAAAATAATTTCTTCATGATTAATAAAATTTAAGTGGTTAATTTATGTTCTGTTTAAAATTATTTAGCGTGAACGTAAGTGAAATTGAAGGTGTAAGTACCCGGCTTGTCAAAAATCATTTTGGAAGTGCTGTTCTCCGGGATAGTGAAAGTGTGGGAAAGAACCATTTTTGAATCATCGAGGGTTTCAATGTCGCACTGCTCCTTGGTCGTGCTATAGTAAGTGTTTTCAGGAGCATTTTCTTCGGCACCAAAAACGTTAAGCTGGCATTCCAGAACGGTTTCTTTGTCGTTGAAAGCCCAGTTGCCAACGCCCTGCTTTCCTTCAACCTCATAATCATAACGTTTGTCACCAGCATTGATGTACTGCTTACCGTCTGCTTCGAAATACATGATGTCATCTAATTCGTAACCACCAAGGCTTTCCATAGCAGCGTAGATGTCTTTAATTTGACCGGGGCCATAACCAGGATTTTCACAAGTGAGGGCACTCAGTTTCCAACCCTTTTCATAGCACAAATTGTCGGTCATAGTGGGATCCTTCTTGCAAGAAGTGAACACGAGGGCAACCATAAGGGCCACAACGGCGATGCTTAATACTTTCTTCATAGTTGTAAAATTTTAATGGTTAATAGATAAATTTAATGGCGCAAAAATACTACATTTTTCAAACGTGAGCTACACCTTTTTGAAAATTATTTTTTTTTAACAAAGCACCTATTTTTTTATCAGCGAAAGCGTGGTGTAAATCGGGTAATGATCTGATACAGAGAGAGAATCACTCACAGTATACCCAAAGGAGTTATAGGCTGGATCATGCAGAATATAGTCAATACGATAGGGAGGCATTCCCTTTCCATGGTAAGTGTAGCCATGTCCGCGGCCGCTTTCTCGGAAGGAATCCTTCAATTTCTTCGAAATTCGCTGGGACGCATACCCCGCCGGCGTGTCGTTGAAATCACCGCAGATGATCACCGGATAACGGCACGAATCAATATGCTCCCGCAGGATCTTCACCTGATGCTGCCGCTGCACCGCCGATTTTGTCAGCTTCCGGTACAGTTTTTTGATGTTTTTGTCCATTTTCGGGTCGTCAAAGCGGTTGGAAGTGATCTGCTCGCTCACCGAATAGTCGGTGGCGTCGAAGTGCATCGAGGTGAGGTGCAGGTTATAGATACGGAACGTGTCGCTCCGGTACTTGATGTCGATGTACATGGCCGCATTGGAACTGCTGTCGGTCACAATCGGGGCGGCATCCAGAATACGGTAGCGGCTGAAAACCGCAAGTCCATAGTAGTACTGCCACTTGTTGGTGCTTGTGAAGTACTGGAAATAGTGTTCCTTGCTGTCCTCCAAGTTTAGGATCTTCAGCAGTGTGTCGGTGGTGTTGAACTGCAGCTGCTCGTTATCGTCCCAGAAATATTCCTGAAAACAGAGGATATCGGGTTGTATGCACCCGATATAATCCAGTATTTCATCCTTTTCGGAAATGCGTTTCGCCATGTCGTCATCTTTGTACAATCCGAAAAGGTTGACGTTGTAACTCATCACCTTCACGCTGTTGGGGCACGTGTCGGGCACCTCGTGGCTGTGCAGTTGGAAGTGCCGGTCGATGTTGTTCACATTGATCAGCACCAACGAAAGGGACACAAGACTCCACGGGTAGTTGAACGGCAGCCACAAGACCACGAAAACAAGATTCGCCCACAATATATATTTGAAGCCGAGGCCGCATACGACAAATGCACCGCCCCACGATGGCGGAATGATGCCCGCGCAAAAGGACAACAACAACGGAAGCGCCACCACAATATTCAGAAATAGGAATATCCAAAAGAACAGGGAGTGCCGTTGCCGCTCGGTGGCGGGTGCAGAATTTCGTTTGTTCCGTTTTTTTACCATTACCGTCGTTTATAATTATACAGGAAATCGCGTTCCTCCTTTGTCAGGGAGCCGTAGCCCGATTTTGAAATCTTGTCCAATATTGCATCTACCCGCTCCTCGTCCCTCCTCTTGTTGGCGTTGTACTCGGCATCGGAGGTTGGCCGTGACGATGTACCGGCAGGAGCACGGTAGCCTTTCCGTCCGTTCCGGACAAAGACCACCTTGCGGAACGGATTGCCCTTCAGATAGTATAGTCCCGCCAACACCCCGTATACCGCTCCCCCAAGGTGGGCGAAATGTCCACCCGCATTGCCATTTGTGATCGACAGCAGGTCAATGACAATGAAGATAACCGCCAACCACTTCATCGCTATCCGTCCAACGAGAATGAGAGACACCGTGTGATCGGGACGATAGAGTGTGACGGCAAGCAGAATGGCCATAATGGCGCCCGACGCGCCGACAGAAGTAGCGCAGGACACCATCCCGGCAAACACGGGAAACAGATTGTAGGCACCCATAAAAAAAAGATTCCCCACAACACCCCCGATGAAATATGTTGCAACTAATTGTTTTTGAGTAAGATATTTCAAGAACAGCTGACCTGTCACATAAAGCATGAACATGTTGAAGAAGATGTGCCAGAAACTGTCGTGGACAAAAAGATTGGTGACAATCGTCCACGGATGGTAGAGAAAAGAGGTGATATCCGACGGAAAAGCAAGGAACGCGTGAAACCACTTGTCAAAATTGAGATCAAGTTCAAAAAGAAAGGAAACCATCTTCACCCCTCCCCGCACAATGAGCAGAAGCAAATAGACCGCAATGTTGATGAGCATCAGGGTGCTGAGTGCCGAACGAGCGGCAAAAAACTGCCGGATGCCCTGTCCCAAAAAACGAAGCCGCTGTCTGAACGGTGAAGGATACATATAATATATTGTAAAAGGTAAGAGGTAAAAAGTATGGGGTATGAGGTCCTACATTATTGAGTTGTTGAGGGAAGGTTGTATTTGTATTATAGCGATGTCCTGTGATACGGTTTATCAATATCCCTCCCACTGGCTGAATTGTCTGTCGCGGTCCTGTTTGCGCCAGAGGAGGATGAGGAGGATGCCAAAGAGCATGCCGCCGAGGTGAGCGAAATGGGCCACACCCTCCTGCGTGCCGGTGATTCCGTAGAAGAGTTCGAGCGCACCGTACAGGATGACGAACCATTTGGCCTTGATGGGAATAAGGAAGTAAAGGTAAATCTGCGAGTTGGGGAAGAGCATTCCGAAGGCAAGCAACAGACCGAACACTGCACCCGAAGCACCAATGATGACGTGTGCGTTGAGGTAGTACTCCTTGTATTCCATAAGGAACTCCGTGCACTGGTTCAGCAGGTCGACGTTGTCGGGCTGCAGCTGTAGCTGGCGGAAGGCATCGTGGAAGGCAAGGTACCAGACGTCCTTCTCGTTGACGTGGATGAGATGATTCTGGAAGATGTTCGTCAGGTTCTCAACGGAGGGGGCATCGAGGTACTGGTTGATGACCGCCATTTCCGGCACGAGCGTGAAGGCCAATACAGCGTAATGCACGAGGGCCGCACCAATCCCGGTGACGAAGTAGTAAATCAGGAACCGCTTGCCGCCCCAGTAGTTCTCCACTGTCGCGCCGAACATCCACAACGCGAACATGTTGAAGAAAAGGTGGCCGAAATCACCGTGCATGAACATATAGGTGACCAACTGCCATGGATGGTACGCACTTGCAGTGAAAAAATGCAAGCCAAACCATCCATCCAAATCCCAACCGAACTTCTGCCCTACAATTTTTGCAAGGAAAAATAAAACATTAATTATCAATAAGTTCTTGACAACCGGAGGCAAAATATTGAAGCCTCCGACTCGGATATCATTGCCCATAAACGATGGTCTTTTTTCAGGCGGCAAAGGTACAACAAACCAACGAATTTTCCGTATTTTTGCGCCTCGTTTTTATGAAGAAGAAAATCCATCTTAAAGAGAAAATCCGGCGGTTCCACGAGTGGCAGCAAAAGCCCTACGAAGTGTCACCGCTGTCGGAGCAGGAGCACGAGTGTGCCACCTGCGGCACGCACTATACCGGCAACTTCTGTCCCCGTTGCGGGCAGTCGCAGCGCATTCGGCGCTATTCGTTCAAGACAGCCATTCTCAATTTCTTGGACGTGTGGGGCCTGGGCAACCGCGGCATGTTCCGCACCATCCGAGACCTACTCCTGCGTCCGGGCTACATGATCCGCGACTATCTCAGCGGCATGCAGATGGCCTACTTCCCGCCCTTCAAACTATTCTTCCTGCTTGCCGCCCTCTCCATCCTTGTGACAAACGGGATAAATATCAAAGGAAAAAATTTCAACAAGGAGGAAAACACGCCAGAAGTGCAGATGGAAAAGACCGTGGATTCAGCCACGCCGGAAACAATTCCCCAATATCAGGATGAGGAAACAGACCTTACTAATCTGGAAGACATTGAGGCAAACGAACGTGAGACCAAGGTATTCACCAACATCCTCTTCCTTCTTGATTCCTTTGGCCGTTTGATTGACAGGTTTCCCAATCTCTTTTCCCTTCTGATGCTGATGTTCGATTCGGTTTTCCTGTACCTGTTCTTTCGACATTGCCCGCACATCCCGGATCTGCGCTTCTCCGAACTCTTTGTCGCTATGGTCTATATCGCCGATATGTACCTGATTTTGTCAACAGCACTTAACTTCTTCTGCATAAGAGAGCTGTCTTTCTTTTTGCTGCTGCTGGCGGTGGTCCCGATCAAGCAACTTTCTGGATATTCATGGTGGGGCACCATTTGGAGGACTTTCTTGGCGCAGTTGCTCCTGTTTGTCGCTGTGCTTCTTATTGTCACTATGGTGGCAATGGGGGTTATACTCTGTGTGCAGAGGTTCGGATAATAGGATAAATTGTTGTATATGAGGCTTCTTGTGTCTGTCGTGTCTCTGTTTTTGTCGCTATTGTGCGGCACGGCTACGACTATGCCTTCCCCACAAGAAACTGCTGGTGATAGCGGTCTTCTCCAACCGGTATCGGAGCAGAATTATTACGACCATCTTCCGAACAAGGAGCTGCTGCTCACTTCAGCGCAGAGCATGGTCATCTCTGGCGAAGAGAGCGGTACGGCTTCCACCGTACGCACCCACCACGGCAGTCGCACCCAGCAAGTTGCGAAATCCCCGTTCCGTTACATCAGGGACGGCAAAGTGACGGATGTGAACCAGCACCCGTTCCTTAAAGCGCCGCTACGGCAGCTGTCTGGCGACCGCTCCGCCGACAGATACCTGTACACCGTCCTCCGGCTCCGGATTTAGAGATTTTCCATATTTATATTGCCCGCTAAACGTGCCAAAGGCACGAACTCCTAATAACCCCGCTCAAATGAAGTGCAGAGCGGGGTTGGAATGCGGCATACATACCCAGCGTCTCGAAGAGACGCTACATAAATCCTTTCATCGTTTAATCCCTTAATCATTAATCATTTAAAAATATGGAAAATAATTTCAAGAAGGTCCATACACCTGTGGACCTCATCATATCCGGCGTGATTCTGCTGGCCGGCATCGGAATCTTTTTTGTCAGCAAATGGGGCGGCATGGCCGTGGCGCTGTGCGGCCTGCTGTCGTTTCTGGTTTACAAAAGCGGATGGAAGCGCGAAGGTGATGAGACGCCGTTGCAACATCGTACCGTAGAGGTGAGCCGCAACTGCAAGACCTCCCTGATGGAGTTCCTTGAAGGTAAAAACGAAGAACCGGACGTCCGTCATGGTAACGAGGGCGGTACTCTGCTTTTGGAGGTGTGGTACGCCCCCGATTTGAGCAAATCGTATGTGCAATTATCTGAATACATGGAACTTCGTTTCCAGAAAATCACTGAAATTGTCGAACTAAATGAAAGTGCAACCCGAAAACTGCTGTCGAAATTATGAAAAAGAGTCCTGTTAAAAAAGCATTTCTGGCAACCGACATTTTGGTTATTGCCGCTGTTTTGGCGGCAGGTTGCGTACTTCTGCCCTTTGGTCCCGGTTGGCGTGAGTTCGGTTATATCATCATTGCCTGCGGGCTGGTGATGGCACCGATTTACCTTCACGGATATACCGTGGAAGGGCATTCCGGAATTTTCCGTTTGGAAGAAATACCCGTGTCGCGCGACAGCAAGGAGATGGTATTGGCGTTTCTGAATGGCGAAACCGATGAACTGCCCATTTCCTCGTCGGAACCGGGCGGCGCACTGATCTCCCTATACACTCACAAGAACGGAGAGGAGATCCTCGCCCAATATTTCGACTATACCGACATGATGGCCGGCAACGATACGCCCGTCGTCGCCATCACTGTAGCGCAGTACGACCAACTGAAGGAACTCTGCTCCAAGAAGTAGCAGAAACGGTTGGGAATTGGAAACGGGAG